>Ga0194121_10000744_pt1 | contig 56847 bp, 49 predicted proteins | sample TA2MahCa50mmetaG_FD_148609 | JGI IMG/M metagenome (GOLD analysis project Ga0194121, IMG submission 148609) | Freshwater microbial communities from Lake Tanganyika, Tanzania - TA2015020 Mahale Deep Cast 50m | ecosystem: Environmental > Aquatic > Freshwater > Lake | place: Tanzania: Lake...
GCCAGCGGCAACAGCTTTGAAATGGTGCGCCAGCTGGCGGCGGTTGGTCCTAAAGCGCTGGTCCTGGAGAGCGGCCACTTAGGCAAGCTCAAAGAAGGCCACGCCAACAACGATAAAATCAGCGCGGTGCGCATTGGCAAAGCCTATCTGGCGGGCACGGCCAAAACCCTTTGGGTGCCTGATCCACAAACCCAGGAACGAGGCGATTGGTTTCATGCTCATCGCAAAGCGGTCAAGCGGAGCACTCAAATGCGCAACCGGCTGCGCTCCTACTTAAGTGACAACGGCGTGCGTTTGGCTCCCAAGACCCCATTGGCGAGCGACCCTCAAAAAGTCAAAACGCAAGTTCAATCGGCTCGCTCCTGGACCTCACGGCAATGGCAGGTCATCGAAGGGCTTTTCCTGGAACTGGTCCATGCCGATCAACAACGCCGCCACTGGCGCGGTTTGATCGCCCAGGAGGTCTTAAGTGACCCCCTGATGCTTGCGGCGGTGCAGTTGTGCGGCGTGCGCGATCTGACCGCCTTTGCGTTCTTTGCGGTTAAAGTGCTTTTTCCAGGTTTACGCGTCATCCAGGCTCGCGATGGCGGCGCGCAATTGGTCGGTGATGAACTGCTGATATTCGGGTGCAACGATTTTCCGGCTGTCCGCTTGGGAGACGTAAAACGTGTCGATGGCTGCGCCTTTCTCGGTGCAAATCTTCGCCACGCAAATATCGAGGTTTAGTTCGGAGAATGTCTGGGAAATGATGTAAAGCACCCCAACTCGGTCTTCGGTTTCAATATCAATGATCGTGTAGTAATCCGAGGTTGCATTGTCGAAGCGAACGGTCGTTGGAATGCGTTCATCGCCTGGAGATTTGTAGAGCGGCGCCGCCACCTTGAGGCGGGCGATCAAGGCAGGCAGATCGAGATGGCCGGTCAGGCTCGCGTGAAGCAACTTCTCAAACTTCACGCATTCGTCTCGATTGGCCAAGAGTCCAGTCTTTGCATCGGTAACGAAAAATGTGTCGAGGATAATCCCATCAGTGCGCGTGTAGATTTCAGCGCTTAGAATGTTCAGGCCGGCTGCAGTCAGACAACCGGTAATCTTACTGAACAGCCCGGCCCGGTCCCAGGTGCAGATATGGACCGCTGTGTAGCCACGATCCGGTTCGTCGTGCCAGGTGACGACGGGTTCGAGGGCTTTGTCTTGTTCGTCGATTTGCAAACGCATGAATTGGTGAGCCAGGGTGAGATCGGCCAGGACTTCTTTGGCGGAATGGACCTGAAAATAGCGGGGCGGCAGATGATCAAAGTGCGCTTGCAATTCTTCTTCGGAAAACGTCGCGGGCATGAGCTCTCGAATTTGTTCCGCGAGCAATTCGCGCTGTTTCTCCTGTGCCAAAACAAAGTCGGTCGCGCCCGTCAGTACGTGCATCGCTTTGCTGTGAAGGGTCAGAAGCAGGGAATCTTTGAACCCGTTCCATAACTGACTGCTGGTGCCCTGCGAATCAGCGAAGGTGTGCAGCGTCAATAGGCAAAGATTTTCGGCAGTTTGAATTTGACTGGCAAAATTGCGAATGACTGTGGGGTCGTCCAGGTCGCGTCTCTGTGAGATTTGCACCATGGTGAGGTGATTCTCGATGACGAGTTGCAACGTATGGGCTGTGGCGCCGTCCAGTCCGAGACGCTTGGCGGCGTTGAGGGCGAGTCTTCCGCCACTTTCGGCATGATTGTCGTCCGGGAGCGCTTTGCCCGCATCGTGCAAGAGGAGAGCCAAGTAAAGCATAAACGGCCGTTCCAACTGCTGAAACATTTGACTGTAATTGCGGAACGGCGGTTCTTTGGCTTCCCAGATTTGGTCGAGCTTCTCGAGACAGACCAAAGTGTGTTCGTCGGCCGTGTACTGATGATAAAACTCGTGTTGGACCAGGCACGTGAGCCGTCCGAATTCCGGCAGGTAACGTCCCAGGAAATCGACTTCATGCATCACACGCAATATTGGAGCGACATTGCCACGCTGGTTGAGAATCTCGAGGAACGTTTCGTGAATGTGCTGGTCGCGCAAAAAGGCACGGTCCATCAGCGAGAGGCTATGGCGAATCAGCTGGCCGAGGTCCGGATGCAGTTTGAGCCCTCGCTGTTGCGCATAGAGAAAAACGCGCATGAGCCGGCGGGGCTGTTCCTTAAAAACACGCGGAGAAGTCGGGCGAATCTCTCCGTCCACACATTTGAAGCCGTCGACCAATTGCTGAAGAGCGCGCTGGCGGCCTGTGCGAATAAACTGACGCAACGAAGGCAAGCGCTTGGGCTGCGGCAACAACGCGAGTCTCTGTTCCACCGTGCGTGTGATCAGGTAGATATTGCGCATGTGGGTATAGACATCGCGCATGAAATGTTCGAGGCGCTTGCTCGGAGAACGTTCGGTGTAGCCCAGGTTATGGGCGATGGCCGGCTGCAAGCTTTTCGGAAGCACATCCACGGCCCGCCCGGCGTGGTAATGCAGTTCGTTTCGGACCCAGAGCAAGAAATCGTACGCGGCTTCGAGCTGTTTGACTTCGCTGGCATTGATCATTTCCCGCCTCTGCAATTCACGAAGCGATCGGACGCGATACTTGAAAAACGACAGCCAAAGCAGGTTTTGGTAATCGCGTAATCCACCGCAGCCATTTTTGATGTTCGGCTCCTGCATGCAGGCGGAATTGCCAGATTTGGTCCGCCGCGTTTCCTGATCGCTGATGCGAGCGTCGATGTAACTCTGTTCAAAGCCGCGGACGCACTTGGCCAGGACAACCATTAGCATCCGATCGAACAGAGCCTGATCACCGGTCACGAGACGCGCTTCGATCAGCGAGGTTTTCGATTGCATGTCGCTGTTGGCGATCTTGACGCAATCCTCGATGCTTCGCACCGAATGCCCCACTTTTAGTCCGACATCCCAAAGCGTGTAAAGCAGACCATCGGTCAGCGCGCTCATCTGCGCGTTCGGTTTGCCATTCGAGACAAGATCGCCGGAATGAAGAAACATAATGTCGATGTCGCTGTGCGGATTGAGCTCGCCCCGGCCGTACCCGCCAATGGCGACCAAGGCCAGCGGCGGTGTTTTCTTCGCCGGCGCCAACTGGCTTTGGATGGCCTCCATCAAATACCGCAGTAACACGTCGATGACAGCCGCTTGAGCGTGGCAAACCTCGCGTCCGCCCGCGCCGGCCCGATGAAGCATTTTCAAGCGGTGCCTTTCCAGCTTGAGAAAGTTCTTGTACCGCGCCACTTCTTTGTTGGGCTGGTGGTTAGGCGGCAAAGGCAGCCGCCGAGCGGCATCCGATTCAATCTTTTCCAGCAACGTCGGCATCTATCCGCACCATAGGTCAGAAGTCCAAACGAACGCAAGCGAACGGTGGCCATTCTCGCGGTGGGAGCGCGCTGCGTCTGGAGCGATTGAAAGACGCGCGGACTCGGCGGTCCGCGCTCCCATCGCGAGAAGGCAAACCAACCTTGTTCGGAATTTGGTGTTGATAGTATGATTATTCAATGGCTGCGAACCTCGACCCGGACGCGCAACTCATGCTTCGTGTAAAGCAGGGGGATATGACTGCGTTTGAGGAGTTGGTCGAGAAGTATCGCCAGCCGGTGATCAACCTGATCTATCGGACGCTCCCGGACGCCACCGAAGCCGAGGACTTGGCTCAGCATGTTTTTCTGCAAGTGTTTAAGTCGGCTCACCGTTACTTGGTCTCAGCGAAGTTCTCGACCTGGCTTTATACAATCGCTCGCAACTTGTGCCTCAACGAAATCCGTCGCCGCTCGCGTCACCCTGCCGAATCCCTGGACGTCAGCCATCCTGACAACGAGGACCAACCTCTGCGGCAGTATGAAGATACAAAAAACTACTCGCCACCCGATCTGCTGCTGCAGGACGAACTGACGCAAAAGATTGAACAAGCCCTGGCCGAACTGCCTGAAAATCAACGGACCGCAATTTTGTTGTTTCGCGAAGATGAGATGTCGTACGAGGAGATAGCCGAAGTGCTTGGATGCTCCTTATCGGCCACCAAGTCGCTCATTCATCGTGGTCGCGAGACTTTAAAGCAAAAGCTGAAACCGTACATGCGGACTGGAACTTGGCGGGAAACCGGATATTGAAAGATTTGGCGCAAACATGAAGCAACTTTACCGCGTGCACGGTTTTAGAAAGAAAGGCGACAATGCAAGGCTCAGAATATAACGAACTATTAAAAGCGGGCCTTCAGCGCAAGCTGACGGCTGATGAAGAGGCGCGCTTGCTCGCGCAGTTCGCCGACCGACCTGACGAGCGTGCCCTTTGGGAGGAAGAGATCAGCTTGAATCGTCTGCTCGGGCGGCTGCCTGATGTTCCAGTCTCGTCGAACTTTACGTCACAAGTACTGCAACTCGTCGAACGCGAGAGACGGCCGGGTGTTCGGTCTGCGGAATTCGCCGTTCCATGGTGGAAGCCGTGGCTTTCGTTAGGTTGGGCTCGGGGAGCAGCTGTGGCTGCTGCGATATTCTCTGTAAGCGGCTTTTCCTATCACCAGTATCAACGTTATGTGCGCCAGGAAGTGGCTCGCAGCGTTGCTGAGGTGTCACGCATCACGCCTCCCAGCATTGAGATGCTCGAGAATTTTGAGGCGATCCGGCGCTTGAACCCGGCTCCCCAGAAGGTTGATGTCGAACTGCTCGCCGCTCTGCAGTGATCGTGTTTAGTATGCGTTGCTTCCTTCGGTCAGTCTGTTGCTCGTTCATTCTTGCGAGTGGACTCGTTTGGGCTCAACCAGTCGGTCAAAATCCCGCGGGCCCTCAAGAAAAACCGTCCAGTGACTCGGTGGCGACGACGATCCGAACTCCGCCTCTTCCACCGGTCGATTTCCGACAGTTGCTGGCGTTAAAGCCAGAAGAACAGCAGCGCGTGTTGGCGAGCAAGCCGGAACCGAAGCGCAGGCTGCTGCAATCGAAATTGCGAGAATATCAGGGGCTTTCGCCGGAAGAACGCGACGCCAGATTGCGGTTGGTCCAGTTGCATCTTTATCTGCCTGCGCTGATGAAGCTGGCCCCCACGAATCGCGCCGTCATATTAAGGTCGATACCTTCGGAGGATCAAAAGCTCATTGAAGAACGCCTGGAGCAATGGGACCTTTTGCCAAAGGATCTGCAAAAGGAAGCTTTAGATCACGAGATGGCCCTCCATTACTTTCTTCGCTTTGAGTCGGGCGGGCCTGTCGAAACGCGCATTACAACCGCGCCGGTGGGTTACCGCCAACTGGATGGAAAATTGGAACAATGGCGCGCGTTGAAGCCGGAAAAGCGCGAACGAATGTATCAGCACTTTCAACGGTTCTTCGAATTGCCGCCCAAACAAAAGGAGAAAATCTTAGATACATTGGAAGAGCTGTCAGAGGCAGAACGTCAGCAAATGGAGAATTCGCTGCAAACCTTTGAACGGTTGCCTCCTGAACAACGGAAGGCATGTATTGAATCGTTCCGGCAGTTCGCGAACATGACGAAGGCCGAACAGGATCAATTTTTGAAAAACGCCGAACGCTGGAAAGCGATGTCCGCTCGCGAACGTGAAACCTGGCGCAACCTCACCACGCTTTTTCCAAGCCCAGGACCTCCGATGCCTCCGGGCGCCCCCGGGTTTCGGCCTGCCCCAGCTCTTCCAGGAGAGAAAGCGCCTGTTGGCAGCAATACGAATAAACTTCCGGCCCTGCCCGGCGACGTTCGCCAACCCTAGGGCTTCGCACAGCCCTAAACTTTCAGGACCGCACCATTCACGCTGCAGAAATGTCCAGATGTCGAACTGGCTCCAAAGTTCGAATGGGTTCCGCCATGTCGAATGTTCTGCAGCGTGAACGCTGCGGTCCGCTCTTGTCAGTGACCCGGATGAGCCGTAAGTTGCCCCCGCGTGCATAGCATTGCTTTCGAGATCGGTGGCATCACCATTTATTGGTATGGCATTTTCGCCGCTTTGGGGTTTTTAGCTGCGTTTTGGACGGCCGCGCGCCGCGCGCCGCGCGAAAAGTTAACACCCGAAGCCATCACCGATCTCGCTCCCTGGCTTATTGGCGGCGCTATTGTGGGCGCGCGAGCCTTTTACGTTGTCAGCTATTGGAACGAAGAATTTGCGGGCAAACCGATCTTGGAAATCTTCATGCTGCGGCGCAGCGGCCTGGTCTATTACGGCGGGCTGGCCGGCGCATCCTTGGCGACCATTCTTTACGCGCGCATCAAAAAATATCCGCTCTGGAAAATCGCGGACATCATTGCGCCCAGCATCGCTTTAGGCCACGCCGTTGGCCGCATCGGGTGTTTGATGACGGGATGCTGCTATGGCCGGCCGACGAATTTGCCGTGGGCCATTCATTTTCCAGCCGGGCATTGGACGCAAGGACAAGGAGTGCATCCGACACAGATTTACGAAGCTCTATTGAACTTCGCGCTTTGTGGAACGTTGCTTTGGTTGTACCGGCGAAAACGTTTCGATGGGCAGATATTCGCCAGCTATCTTGTGATCTACGCTGTGCTGCGGACCGTTGTGGAAATGTTCCGAGGAGATTATGCCGTTCACTATCTCGGCGGAATTGTCACGCCAGCCCAACTGGTCAGCGCTGTCATCCTGTCACTCGGCGTCATTCTCTTCTGGAAACTGCAAGGCAGTCGTAGAACAGGCGTCCCGCCTGTCTAAACGATCATGTGTGCCGGACAGGCGGGACGCACTGTCCTACGTGTTCATGGCTTCGCGTAACGAAACGATTATCGTCGAACAGTCGCTGCCGAACGTGCGACTGGACACGTTTCTGCGCGAGCAATTCCCCGCCGTTTCGCGCGGAAATATCCAACGGCTGATCGAGCAAGGGGAAATCAAAGTAAACGGTCGACCGGTCAAACCAACTCACAATCCCCGCCAAGGTGAGCGGATCGATGTGCATTGGCCCGAGCCTAAATCAGCTATCGCGGCGCCCGAAGCTATTCCCTTGGACATCTTATTCGAAGACGCCGATTTGGTCGTTGTTAACAAAACACCTGGCTTAGTCGTGCATCCAGCGGCTGGCCACGATGACCATACATTGGTCAACGCGCTGTTGCATCATTGTCGTGGCCAGCTCAGCGGTATCGGTGGCGTGGCTCGCCCTGGAATTGTCCATCGTCTCGACAAGGACACGAGCGGTTGTCTCGTTGTGGCAAAGAACGACGCGGCTCATTTATCGTTGGCTGAGCAATTCGCCGGACGGCAGGTCGAGAAGATTTATCGAGTGTTGCTCTGCGGGCAGCTTGCGAAATCTGCCGGCGAAATTCGCGCCGCCATCGCGCGACATCCAACACATCGCAAACGGATGGCAGTGACCGACGGCCATGGACGTGAAGCTTGGACGAGCTACCGCATTTTGGAACGACTCAACGGAGCCACTTTGGTTGAAGCAACGTTACACACGGGGCGAACGCATCAGATTCGGGTTCACTTTCACCATCTCGGCGCGCCAGTCGTCGGCGATGACGTTTACGGGAACCGCCAAAACAAGCGACTGCAGGAAGTGACGGGCTACGTTGCTGCGCGCCAAATGCTGCACGCGTTTCGGCTATCGTTTGATCACCCTCGCACACGGAAGAGACTCGTTTCTGAAAGTCCGTGGCCGAAGGATTTTCAGGAAGCGTTGCAGGCGTTGCGCGAGCGCTAAAAACAAGCGGGTTGAGAACACGAGATCGCGAAGAACGCAAAGACGTTCCGAGGAGTCAATTCTTTGCGACCTTTGCGGTCTTCGTGTTCAAAAGAGTGCCGCTTAGGAAAAGCAATTCCAGTTTCGTCAGGCGCGCCGGCCTTGACGCCGTATTGGTTTGCTGGCAGTGAAGAGCTATGGGTGAAATCGCCGTTACTATTGAATTGGAGAATTCTGTTGATCGCTCGCGGCAGGAAAACAGCCAGTTCAAGAAGACCAGGTGCGGCGTTACTCAATGAATGCTGTGGCGGATAACGGAGCAGTCGTGCTGGCCATACCGCAAGACATCCCTAAAACTCAAACGCGCGGGCGCGGTCGAGGGTTAAAAGCGATGCTCGTCAAATGAGCGTCGAACAAATAGTCGGTTTATCTCTGGCATTGCTCGTGATGTTTATTGGCCTGGCGGGAAGTCTTCTCCCAGGAATTCCGAGCACGCCCTTGGTCCTGGCCGCGGCGGTTGGCCATCGCTTCTATTTTGGTGACGCCAGCGCGAGCAATCTAGTTCTGGTCATCCTTGTCGCTCTGGCCTTGCTGTCATTGGGCCTCGATTATCTCGCGAGCATGGTTGGAGCGAAGAAGCTCGGAGCCACGTGGCGCGGAATGGTCGGCGCGGTGCTCGGCGCGTTGGTCGGTTTGTTTTTCAGTTTGCCGGGAATCATCCTTGGCCCATTTTTGGGCGCCCTGCTTTTTGAAATGATTGGAGGCCGAGAATTTGAGGAGGCTGCCCGTGCCGGTGTTGGAGCTCTGATTGGGTTGTTGGTTGGCGCGGTGGGAAAATTGGCGTGTTGCGTCACAATGATCGCGGTCTTTTCTTACAGCGTCGCGACTCGTTCTGGAAGCACCGCAGAGGCGAAGCTTCTTGAAGGGCTGATTCAGGCGTGGATTTGAATTGCGGAGGATCCAGAATTCCCCTTTGACTCGAATGCCGGCTTCGCTATGCTTCGCGCCTGTTTGATTTATGGCTAAGCTAACGGTTCGTGATTTGAACGTGCGCGGCAAACGTGTCTTTGTCCGCGTCGATTTTAACGTACCGATGGAGGACCAGGATGGCCAGATGGTCATCAACGACGCGACTCGGATCAGGGAAACTTTGCCAACGATCGAGTTGCTCGTCGAAAAGGGAGCACGCGTGATTCTAGCCGCGCATCTCGGGCGTCCGAAAGGAAAGCGCGAACCTTCCATGTCGCTTCGCCCGGCAGCCGCGAAATTGGCGGACTTGATTTGCCGTCCCGTGGCGTTCGTCGACGATTGCATTGGGGAGAAGGTGGAAAAGACCGCTGGTTTGCTTCAGCCGGGGGACTTGTTGTTGCTCGAGAATCTTCGTTATTACAACGAGGAGGAAGCGAATGATCCTGGGTTTGCCGCGGCCTTGGCCAAACTCGGCGACGTCTATGTGAACGACGCGTTTGGCGCAGCGCACCGCGCTCATGCCTCAACCGAAGGAATGGCTCGAGTCATCGCGGCTCGCGGTGATCCATGCGCGGCCGGTTTGTTGATGGAGCGCGAATTGAAGTTTTTGGGCGAGGAATTGGAAAATCCCGCCCGGCCGTTCGTCGTAATTTTAGGAGGGGCGAAGGTTTCCGATAAAATTAATGTCATTGACCGATTACTGGAGAAAGCAGATGCGATCCTGATTGGCGGAGCCATGGCTTACACCTTCAAGCTGGCGCAGGGCCTCAAGGTAGGGAGATCATTGGTTGAAGCAGACAAAATTGACGTCGCGCGGGCAGCGATGGAGAAGGCGAAAACACGGGGAGCACGATTTTTGTTGCCCGTGGATGACGTGGTGGCGAATCCGGTTGATACCGGCAAGGTCAACAAGAAAGGCAAGCCGGTTATTGAAATGCAGAATCCGCGCGTCCACAGTGGCGGGAATCTTCCCGATGAAAGTGGCGGTGTTGATATCGGGCTGGAAACTGTCAAGCGTTATGGGGAAGTCATCCGCAGCGCCAAGACGATCCTTTGGAATGGACCGATGGGGATATTTGAGGACCCGCGTTTTGCCGACGGGACCTTTGCCGTCGCGCGTCTCGTGGTCGAAGCGTCTCACAAGAATGGAGCCAAAAGCATTATCGGCGGCGGTGACAGCGTGAAAGCGCTGCATAATGCAGGTTTGGGCGATCAAGTGACATTTATGAGCACTGGCGGCGGGGCGAGCTTGGAATTTCTGGAAGGCAAAGAATTGCCTGGGGTCGCGGTGTTGTCAGACAAGCAAAGTGAACGTGGTTAGGTATGGATAAAGAACGCAAGCTCATTATCGCCGGCAACTGGAAGATGAATAAGACGGTGGCCGAAGCTCTCGACCTCGTCCAAGGTCTCAAGCGCGAACTTGGATCGGTGAAGGAAGTTGATATCGTCGTTTGCCCGCCCTTTACCGCGATTGCCGAGGTTTCGAAAGCGATTCTGGACTCGAATATCCGGCTCGGGGCGCAAAGCATGAGCGAACATATTGGCGGCGCTTACACCGGCGAGATCGCGGCCGGAATGCTGAAGGAATTTTCCGTGCGCTATGTTATTTTGGGTCACTCAGAACGACGGCAGTACCAGGGAGAATCCGATGCGCTGATCGCAAAGAAAGCTTTGGCCGCGCATGCTGCCTCGCTGAAGCCGATTGTGTGCGTCGGCGAGACGCTCAACGAACGTGAGGCTGGGGAAACGGAAGCTGTCGTTGCCAGACAGCTTCAACTCGGATTGGCCAGGTTGAGCAAGGCGCAGATGGAAGAGACGGTCATTGCTTACGAACCGGTCTGGGCCATTGGCACAGGACGGAACGCAACCCCGGAACAGGCCCAAACGGTGCATGCGTTTATTCGGCGTTCCCTGGCGGCGCAGTTCAATGACGCGGTTGCCAAACGCGTGCGAATCCAATACGGTGGCAGTGTGAAGCCTGCTAATGCGCGCGAATTGATGGGCCAGCCCGATGTGGATGGCGCCCTGGTTGGCGGGGCTTCGCTGGAGATCCGGAGCTTTTCGGACATTGTTAAGAACTCCATTTAGTGAAAGATTAGCCATATGAGTTTGTTGATTGTTTTTTTGACGTTCGTGCTGGTGTTAAACTGTCTCCTTTTGATGCTGTTAATTTTGATTCAACTGCCGAAAAAAGAGGCGGGTGCAGGATTGGCATTTGGCGGAGGCGCTACAGACGCGCTGTTCGGCGCAGGCTCCGGCAACGCACTGACAAAGATGACGAAGTATGCTGCGACGTTTTTCGTCGGTCTATCGCTGACACTCTCCCTATTGAACGCTTACCGAAGTAAAGAAGGCGGTCGGCTCCTCGAAAGAGCTGTCGAACAAGCTGCCGGCGCCCTTACGCCGACTCCACCAGCGACCGGCACAAGCACTCCGTTAACGACAACCCTTCCGGCTCCCCCGCAAGCTTCTCCCGCTGTTCCTGTGGAAGCGGCGCCACCAACAACCAATCCGCAGGGCACGCCTCCCGCGACGACACCGGCGCCTGCGCCGCCTGGAACACCAGCCGCGAATCCCACGGAGCCGCCTAAGTAAGTAGGTAAGTAGGGCAGAGCTTTCCCAAAGCTCGTCGTAAGCTTGATCGTAGCGCAGAAGTGCAACTCTGCCCTAGGACGGCGGCATGTTCTGAATGGTCGTGCCGGCCAGACGCGCCCATGACTTCCCGCACGGCCGCGCTTTCACAATTTCCTTGGAAACCGCTCTTGAAATGTTAAGCGTGACACGCGTCACGTTGATGTATTAGCGCCGAACGTAAGGCTAACTGGCAGCCTTCACTCTCGCCGATTTTCAAGCCGCAGTGAAACTCTGCATTACGCCAACGATCCCGCGGATTTAGTGGATCTAGTGTTGAAGCTTGAGCTTACCGTTGACACGTCTTCGACCTTTGTTAGATTCGCCGCTCCGGTCGGGAAAATTTCCCAATAACACGACAATCGAATCTTTGAATTTTGAATTTGTTTATGGCGAAAGCAGCGAAATCACCCAAATACGTTTACCTTTTCGGCAACAAAAAAGCCGATGGCAGCGGCTCGATGAAAGCCCTTCTCGGCGGCAAAGGCGCTAACCTTGCCGAGATGACTCGCATCGGTTTGCCGGTGCCTCCTGGGTTCACGATTACGACAGAGGTTTGCACGTACTATTACGCCAACAAGAGGCAGTATCCCAAGCAACTTCAGGCTCAGGTCGAAGCGGGCGTCGCCAACATGGAAAAGATTCTAGGCAAGAAACTTGGCGACCTGGACAAGCCTTTGCTCGTCGCAGTTCGCTCCGGCGCCCGCGATTCGATGCCGGGCATGATGGATACAATCCTTAACCTCGGCTTGAACGATCAAACGGTTTTGGCGTTAGCCAAAGCCAGCAACAACGACCGGTTCGCCTGGGATTGTTACCGCCGCTTCATCCAAATGTACGGCGATGTCGTGATGGGCGTTCAAAAACTTCCCGGCGAAGATCACGAGCCGTTCGAGACTGTCATTGAGGGCCTCAAACACGAGTTGTTTCCGACCGAGCACAACGTGGAGGACACACGGATCGATGCGATTGGGTTGAAAGAGTTGGTGAAGCGATTCAAAGCGCTCGTCAAAGAACGCACCGGCCGCGAATTCCCGTCCAATCCGTGGGACCAGTTAAAGGGAGCGGTCGGCGCCGTGTTCGGTTCCTGGATGAACGACCGAGCTATTGTTTACCGGCGCAAATATGGCATTCCGCACGAGTGGGGCACAGCCGTCAATGTGCAAGCCATGGTCTTCGGCAACACCGGGGATCGATCAGGTTCGGGTGTTGCATTCACGCGCGATCCTGCCACCGGTGAGAAGATCTTTTACGGCGAGTTCCTGATGAACGCACAAGGCGAAGACGTCGTCGCCGGTGTGCGCACTCCACAAGCCGTCGCGAAGCTCAAGGACGTGATGCCGTCCGCTTACGGCGAACTCGAAAACATCCGCAAGACGCTCGAAAGTCATTTCAAGGATATGCAGGACTTCGAGTTTACCATCGAGGACGGAGTCGTGTTCATGTTGCAAACGCGCAATGGCAAACGGACCGGTCTGGCCGCGGTTCGCATTGCGGTCGAGATGGTGAAAGAGAAGTTGATCAATTGGGAACAAGGCATTCAACGCGTCCCTTCCGAGCAATTGGAGCAAGTGCTCGCGCCGATCTTTGACCGCACCGCCGTCAAGTCGGCCCAAGTTATCGCGCGGGGTTTGCCGGCCGGGCCAGGCGCCGCTACTGGACGGATTTATTTCAACGCCGAACGCGCCGTCGAAGCCGCCGACAACGGTGAAAAGGTATTGTTGGTGCGCGTCGAAACGTCGCCGGAAGATTTGCGCGGCATGATTGCAGCGGAAGGAATTCTTACGGCGCGCGGCGGTGTTAGTTCGCACGCCGCTCTCGTCGCACGGCAAATGGGCAAGGTCTGCGTTTGTGGCGCCAGCGAACTCAATGTCGATTACACTGCGAAGACGCTGACGGTGAATAGCCTCACTCTCAAGGAAGGCGACTATCTCTCCATCGATGGGACCGCTGGCGAGGTCTATGCCGGCGAATTGAAGACGGCGGCTTCCGAGATCATCCAAGTGCTCGTCGAAAAATCACTCAAGCCGAGCCAGAGCCAGACCTGCCAGTACTTTGCCCAATTGATGGAATGGTGCCGCAAAGCGACGCGGCTCCAAGTCCGCACGAATGCCGACACGCCGGAACAAACGGCCAATGCGGTTGCGTTCGGCGCCACGGGAATTGGGCTCTGCCGCACGGAACACATGTTTTTTGAAGGCGATCGCATCGACGCGATGCGCGAAATGATTTTGGCGGACAAGACCGAAGACCGCAAAAAGGCGCTGGCCAAGCTGCTGCCCTACCAGCGGGAGGATTTTGTCGGCATGTTCAAAGAACTGAAAGGTCTGCCTGCGACGATTCGCTTTTTGGATCCGCCGCTGCACGAATTCCTCCCGCACGATCATGCCGCTCAAAACGCGCTGGCTAACAAGCTTGGTGTGAGTGTCGATCACATCGCCAAGCGGGTTCATGAGTTGCACGAATTCAATCCGATGCTCGGCCATCGCGGTTGCCGGCTTGGCATTGTTTACCCGGAGATTAGTGAAATGCAGGCCCGCGCCGTGTTCGAAGCTGCTGCCGACGTGCAAAAGAAAGGAATCAAGGTCAAACCCGAAATCATGATTCCGCTGGTTGGCTTCCCGAAGGAATTGCAACTGCAACTTGAGGTCGTGCACAGGGTCGCGAAAGAGGTCTCATCGGAGAAGAAGATCAAAATCAATTACCTGGTTGGAACGATGATCGAGATTCCGCGCGCCGCTTTGATCGCCGATGACATCGCGGAGGACGCCCAATTCTTCAGTTTCGGCACGAATGACCTTACCCAAACCACGCTCGGCATGAGCCGCGACGATTCCGGATCATTCCTCGGGAAGTATCAGGAACTGGAAATCGCCAAGAAGAATCCGTTTGCTTCCGTGGACCAAACCGGCGTCGGCAAGTTAATGCAAATGGCGTGTGAACTGGGACGCAAGACACGGCCCGACATCAAGCTTGGCATTTGCGGCGAGCATGGTGGCGATCCTGACAGCGTGAAGTTTTGTCATCGCATCGGCTTGAGTTACGTCAGTTGCTCACCGTTCCGCGTGCCCATTGCCCGTCTCGCTGCGGCGCAAGCGGCGCTGGAAGAGAAAAAGGCAGCGCCTGCAAAGAAGAAGTAATCGCGTGCAACCAGCCTCGAGCAGTTGCCCGGTCTCTCGCTGAACCTCCTGGGATGTAGTACCGCTTTGAGGCGGCAGTGTCTGCCGACGCCGCAACAGATTGCCGATTGCCATCCCACCGGCTCAAGCCCGGACTACATGCTGCAACACCGGTTCATGGTCCCAATGGGGGCCAAAAGGCATTAGGGCTCCCCCTTGAACCTCCCAGTACGTAGTCCCGCCGTTAGGCGGGCCGCATTTGCTGGTAGCGAAACATATTTTGCGGATTGCAATCGCACCGGCTGAAGCCGGGACCCCATGCCACAACAGACGGTTCATGCGTTCAATGCGCGAAATTTTGTTCCGGAGAAGTCTCCCGTGACGGCGTAATCGAAACGCGCGGACCAGGCTGTCCGCGCTCCCATAGCTAGCTATGGTTCGCAGCGTCCGCCTGGGCGAACGCCAGACCCTTGGCGATTCGCCAGCGCATCGCCCAAATCCGACCGGGCGCCTTCCGCAAGACGCGTAAGTCGCGCCACGATGTCCGGATGTTCCGCTGCGACATTGCGCGTTTCCGCAAGATCATCGCGGAGGTTGTAAAGGGAAAGTTCCAGTCGTTCGACCCTGTAGCCATGACGACTGGCGATTCCGCGAATCCCGCTTTCTTCAATTGCGCGCGGTTCCATCTTGCCCCAATTCGACGGTTTGCCGCCGCGACCCGGCTCCCCGGCGACCACGAGATACGGGTGCGGAAAATGAAGCTTCCAATCGCCGGATCGAATCGCGTGCAATTCATCGCCGTTGTAGCAGAGGAAGTTTTCGCGCGGCGAATGCTCCGTTTTGCCGGCCATGAGGGGCCAGACATCCGTTCCATCGAGTTTGCGGTCAGGCAGCTTGGCGCCGATCAGGCCGGCGAGCGTTGGAAGCAGGTCGATGCTTGAAATCAGTTCGTCGCAGACACGTCCTGCAGGAACTTGGCCGGGCCAGCGCATCAAACAAGGCACGCGCAAGCCACCTTCAAAGCAGGTCAGCTTGCCGCCCCGCAACGGGCCTGCAGACCCGGCATGTTCGCCGTAAGAAAGGAAAGGCCCATTGTCACTGGCGAAGATCACGAGCGTCCGCTCCGCCAAAGCATGTTTCTCCAGCGCGCCCAGAATCTCGCCGATGCTCCAGTCCAATTCCGCAATCACATCGCCGTAGAGGCCTCCCGAGCTCTTCCCGCGAAATGGTTCGGAAGCGAAAATCGGCACGTGTGGCATCACGTGCGGAACATAAAGAAAAAACGGGCGTGCCTTGTTGCTTTCGATAAACCGCAGCGCTCGCTCCGTAAACCGGCGCGTGAATTGCGCCTGGTCCGGGTCGCGCTCGACGATCTTTTCGCCGTCGTAGAGCGGCAGCGATGGAATGCCGAGAATGGTCGGATGCAAAGGGCCGTTGTCGTTCGAGTAAGGCAGACCGAGGAATTCGTCGAAACCATTGCGAGTCGGGAGAAAGGGCGGCTCGTGGCCAAGATGCCATTTGCCGAAACAGGCCGTCGCGTAACCGCGCGCCTTGCACAATTCCGACAACAGTGTTTCATCGGGATGAATCCCCGTGCGGCTGGTGTGGTTCAGGGCGCCGGCCATGCTGACACGGTTCGCGTAGCAACCAGTTAATAGAGCCGCCCGTGACGCCGTGCAGACGGGTTGCGCGACAACGAAGCTCGTGAAACGGGCGCCTTCGCGCGCCAACCGATCGAGATTCGGTGTGGCAAAGCCTTTTGCCCCATAACAACCGAGGTCGCCATATCCTTGGTCATCGGTAAAAATGAGCACGATGTTTGGCTGAGGAGCGGGCGCGGCACTGGAGGTCACAAAGGAGACAAGACTAATTGCCAGCGGAATCAGGAAGAGTGTTCGATGCATGGCATCGATTCTGGCATCAATCAAATGGATACGCCAGCCCCGGTGCTAGAATGAAACTCTGCGCTGCGATCGTGGCGCGTTCTGACTGGTGTTGTCGTGATGCGCTCAACCTGGGAGCAATGCAATCCGTACCCTGTTGTCAACGAACCAAACCTGGTTTACATGTTGATCCATGCATCTGGACGAACCTCGCGGCAGCAAGTCATCGCGCATTTGGCAACTTATTAGCAACGCAGTTTTCATCCTCGCTCTCGTTCCTGCCTTGCAAGGACAGAAAGTTCCCGTGCAGGAGAAGACGCTGGCGAATGGAATGAGAATGCTGATGGTCGAGCGCAAGGGTGAACCTTCGGTTTCGGGAGGCTGGGTTGCTCACGTAGGCAGCGCCAACGAGCGTCCGGGCATTACCGGGATCGCGCATCTGTTCGAACATATGATGTTCAAGGGAACTCCGACCTTGGGGACGAAAGATTATCAGAAGGATCTCGCCATTATCGAGGAACAGGAACGCGTCCGCGAACAAATGCGCGCAGAGGAAGCCAAAATGCGCGCGGCCTATCGGCGCGGGGAAATCGATGATCTCCAAAAGCCGGAAAACAAAACGGAGCGGTTGAAGGAGCTGGAAAAGAAATTCAATGAATTGATCGCTAAGCAACGAGAGATTCTCGTGCCGAACGAATTTGACCGGGTCTATACGACCGCCGGGGCGTCAGGCATGAACGCGTTCACCAGCCAGGACATGACCGGCTATTTCATCACCGTGCCGGCCAATAAATTGGAACTTTGGATGTGGATGGAATCGGAACGTTTGCTGCGCCCAGTCTTTCGCGAGTTCTATGCCGAACGCGATGTTGTTTTCGAAGAACGCCGCATGCGCACAGAGTCCACGCCGTTGGGGAAATTCGCCGAAACGTTCGAAGCGATGTTCTGGGAAGCACATCCCTACAATTGGCCAGTGATTGGCTGGCCTTCGGACATCCCAGCCATTTCCAAAGCGCAAGCCGACGAGTTTTACAGCGTCTACTATTCGCCCCAGAACATCACGTTGATCCTCGTTGGCGATTTTCAAGCCGCCGCGGCGGAACCGTTGGCGAAGAAATATTTTGAACGGATTCCGCGCGGTTCCAAGGAGGCGCCCGAAGTCCTGACCGTGGAAACAAAGCAGACGGCCGAGAAACGCATGAACGCCGAGGCTGAAGCGAACCCGCAAACTGACATCAACTGGCATACGGTTCCGTTCGGCCACAAGGATTCGTACGTGCTGCAAGTGCTGGCCCAGCTTCTGTCCACGCGCACGGGCCGGCTTTACAAAGGATTGGTTCTTGGATCGCAAGTCGCTACCGAGACTTGGGCACAACAGGATTCTCGCAAATGGGCCGGTCTTTTCAACGCCGGCGCGGAAGCTAAGGACGGCCGCACACCCGAAGAGGTAGAGAAGTCTCTTTACGCCGAACTCGATAAGCTCAAACAGGAGGAGGTTCCTGCTGCCGAGTTGCAAAAAGTTAAGAACAACTTCGCCGCGTTTGAATATCGCAAGCTCTCCGCCAATTACCCAATTCTGATGCAACTGATCTTTTACGATGGCTTGGGTGATTGGCGTGAAATCAACGAAGCCGGGCCCAAGTTCCAGGCCGTCACAGCCGCCGATATCAAACGCGTCGCTAATACATACTTCACGACAGAGAATCGCGCCGTCGCGCGTTACACACGCAAAGCAACCGCCAGTTCGGGCCAGGACCCAGACCTCGCGCCGCTCAACGCCGAGCAAAAGTCAATGTTGCAGGCAGTGATGGCAAAACTGAAGACCGAGACCGACCTAACGAAATTGAAGGGGGCGTTGGAAAAGCTCGCCGAACAGCAGGGGCAGGCGCCCGAGGAACTGAAGGCGTTCCTGAAGGTCTATTCCAAGAAAATCCAGGATCGAATCAACGAGCTGGAAAAAGCAGAAAAGCGATGAACATGCAGAATTACGAGCGCGAATTTGGCTGCACAGTGCGTCCCGCCTGTCTCGGTACACCAAGGTTCGTGTTTAGCGTACCGCAGACTTTCAGTCTGCGGTATCGCCGATTTGCAATCGGCTTATCGTCCGCACTTTCCAGTGCGATTGAACTTGCGAGCGGTCCGCAGAACACAATTCTGCGATACAGCAGACTGAAAGTCTGCGCTACGACAAAGGCAGGCGCGCTAACCACGTGCACACCGACAGATTCCAGACAGGCGGGACGCCTGTCATACGACCAGCGGGTCCATGAGACGAGCTTCCGCCCAATAACAGCAGCATTACGCCGAAGGGCTACGTTCTGGCTTTTCTTGCTGATGGCGGCCACCGCAATTGGCGAACGCTTGGCTGCCGCTCAACCGTCTCCCAATCGTGAAATTCCGGATCGACCCGAAAAGCTTGCTTTCAAACCGCTGGTTTATGAGCCACCGCATCCTTCCGAATACCGCGTGGCGCTCCGAAGCGGACCCATAGCCTATGTCATTCCGGACCGCGAATTACCGTTGATCAATTGCGTCATCTACGTCCGGACGGGAAGTTACGTCGTCCCGTCCGGGAAAGAAGGATTAGCGGATCTCACTGGGTATTTGATCGCTCGAGGCGGCACGAAATCCAAATCCGCTGAAGAACTCGAAGAACGTCTCGATTTTCTGGCCGCCCAATTGAACTCCTCCGTCGCAGAAATGCAGGGCGCCGTAAGCTTGAACCTTTTGTCCAAGGATCTTGCGGAAGGTTTCGAGATGCTTCGCGAAGTGCTGACGGCGCCGCGTTTCCAGGCGGACAAAGTAGCGTTGCGCAAACAGCAGATTCTTCAACTCATGCAACAGCGCAACGACGAATCGTCTGACATCGAAGCGCGCGAACGCCGATTTCTCGCTTACGGCGAAGGGTTTTGGATCAATCGCCACGCCACCGCAGCTTCGATTGAAAGTTTGGCTCAGTCGGACTTGCAGGAATTTCATCGGAAATGGTTTCACCCAGCGAACTTTGTTGTCGCGATCAACGGCGACTTTGATCGCCAGGTGATGGTCAAAAAGTTGGAATCGCTCTTCAGCAACTGGCCGTTCCAGGGCGAGAAACCACCGCCGGTGCCCTCGAATACCGCTTTCGCCCAACCTGGCGCTTACCTCATCAATAAAGACGTCAATCAGGGCCGCGTCTCAATTCTCTTGCCAGGCATTCAGCGCGATGATCCGGACTATTTTTCTGTGACGGTGATGAATGATGTTCTTGGTGGGGGTGGATTTACCTCGCGCATCATGAATCGTGTCCGGTCCGATGAAGGGCTGGCTTATTCGGCCGCTTCCAGTTTTCCCGGCGGTGTTTATTTTCCGGCAACGTTTACGGCGGGTTTTCAGTCCAAATCACGGACAGTGGCTTATGCAGCTTCGATCGTTTTGGAGGAGATCAAGCGGATCACGACTGAGGCAGTCTCCGGTCAAGAATTGGAGACAGCGAAGAAATCGTTCATTGATACGTTCCCGCAGACGTTCGCAACCAAAACTCAAATCGCGACCACCTTTGCACAGGATGAGTTGACCAGCCGCTTTGCTAAGGACGCTGATTACTGGAAAAACTTTCGTTCGAAAATCGCAGCGGTCACCAAAGAAGATGTCCAGCGCGTCGCGAAAAAATTCCTCAGCCCCGACAAGTTGGTCATCCTGGTTGTCGGGAAGAAAGATGACATTTTGCAAGGCCATCCCGACCATGCGGTCAAACTACAGTCGCTCGCTCGAAACCGTCTTGTGGAATTGCCTTTGCGTGATCCACTCACGATGAAGCAGATGGCCCCATAGTCGGCGTGCCGTCGTAGGCGGCTGGGGGGGTGGCAGGCAAACGCATCAAATCAAATGAACGGCGCGGCCAGGAGCCTCGGTAAGGACCGATTCCACCCGGTCCCTGACTTTTGCCTGCGGACGTGCGCCAACCTGTGAGCGCTGGACGGGAAAGCCCCCGTTGTCAGCAAAGGCCGGTGTTTCCGTTGCACCATTTGCTGCAAGTTCGTGTGCCACAAGGAAACAAGTGGAGCGCGTCTTCCCCATGAACCTGGCTCCTGTGGTTCATGGGCGCAATGCGCGAAAATGTGTTTCGGAGAAGTCTTATCAAGGGCAGGCACAATTTAGATGCGTTTCCCATGTGGCGGAGTGGGCGTACGCTCGGCGATTTCACGCTGCTAGAGCGCAAATGCTGCGTTTCCTGAGGGGAAAGAGGGGTAAGTGCGACATCTTCGTCCCTTGTCCGGTATGAAAATCGCTTTATGTTGGAGGTAATCGATTGAAAGAACGTTATACATTCCGAGTGAAAGCACGATTGCTCAAACGCCTCCGGCCGTTCCTTGGCCCGCAGATATGGCTGATTATTTCCTTATTGTTCCTCGCCGACCCGGTAGTCTTTGGCCAACAGGACTCCGAGGCGGTCAAGCTGAAACTCCCGGGTCGCTACCGCCTGGACCGCATTCTGGTAAAGCCTAAAGCAGGGATGGTCCATTTACCCCAACTGGCGAGCGGGCGCGGAGGGAAAGTGAAGGTGTTGCGCACCTATGATGCGGCAGAGAATCTTCAACTCGTTCAGGTGCCTGAAGGAAGCACGGTCGAGGAACTCGTCGCCCTTTATCAGGAGAGCGGTTTGGTGGAGTACGCGGAGCCGGATTATTTAGTTCATGCCTTGAATACGCCTAATGATCCCCGCTACGCGGATGGCACACTTTGGGGGTTGAATAACCTCGGCCGAAGCGGCGGCATACTGCACGCCGACATTTCGGCAGTCGATGCTTGGAAAACGCAGACCTCGGCCAGCAATATCATTGTAGCGATCGTTGATACAGGAATACGGTACACACACGAAGATCTGGCTGCGAACATGTGGGTGAATCCCGGCGAGATTCCGAACAACAGACTCGACGATGATCGGAACGGGTACGTGGACGACGTGCATGGCATCAATGCGGTGACAAACACAGGCGATCCAAAGGATGATGGAGGTCACGGGACGCATGTCGCTGGAATCATCGGCGCGGTCGGCAATAACGGAAAGGGCGTTGTGGGCGTCGCCTGGAAGGTGCAGCTCATGTCTTGCAAATTCATGGATAGCTTCGGCATGGGAGCGATTTCAGATGCCATTCAATGCATTGATTACGCCCGGGCGAAAGGGGCCAAGGTAATCAACTCGAGTTGGGGAAGCTCCGATTCGTCCCTGTCGCTTCGGAGCGCAATTAGCCGGGCGCGGTCGGCCGGCATTGTGTTTGTGGCGGCGGCCGGCAATGAGTCTGCGAATGATGATGTGGTTTCGAATTATCCATCCGGTTTTGATTTGGACAACATTGTCTCTGTTGGCGCCTCAACGCGTTCGGACAGGCTCGCGGACTTTTCCAATTTTGGCGCTGCCACCGTAGATTTAGTGGCGCCGGGTTCTACGATTTATTCCACGTGGTCCAGCACGGACTCGTCTTACAGTTACGATAGCGGGACGTCGATGGCAGCTCCGTATGTCAGCGGCGCGTTCGCATTGCTGAGGGCTCAGTTTCCGAACGATACAGCCAAGCAATTGATTGATCGTCTCTATGCCGCGACCGATCCGGTGCCGGGCTTGTCTGGAAAATGCGTTACGGGCGGACGTCTCAATGTGCAGCGTGCGTTGGAAGCAAGCTTGATCGCAAATTTCGCGGCCAGTTCCCTGACGGGCACACCGCCATTAGCGGTGGCATTCCAAGATACATCGTTCGGGCCGATCGTGGAGCGTCGGTGGGATTTCGGCGACAATTCTCCGACCAGCACCAAGCCCAATCCAACGCACACCTATGAGTTCGATGGCAATTTTACCGTGACGTTGACTGTCACGGACGCGAACGGTCTGTCCAGCAGCAAGAGCCGAGTCATTTCAGTCGTCGCAAATTACGAGATCGCGCGGCGAAACTTCAACTGGATCGATCCCACCGATATGACCCGGCTTTACCTGAGCGATAATGGCGTGAGTGCGGCGCAGGCTCTCCCATTTACGTTTGTGTTCTACGGCCAGACCTACGACCAAATCTACGTTTCAGCCAATGGCTTGATTGGGTTCGACAATCGCGGACTCTCGACATCTTCGAACGTTGACCTGAAAAACATCAGTGCTCCAAACGCGATGGTTTGCGCGTATTGGGACAACTTGAACCCAGCTGCCGGCGGCAGTGTGCGGATTGGAACAGTGGGAACCGAACCGAACCGTCGCACCGTAATCTCGTGGGTGGGTGTGCCAAAGAACTCGACACCTTCAGCTGTGCTGACCTTTCAGGCGGTTTTGGAGGAGAGCTCGCGTCAGGTCCTTTTGCAATATTTGGAAGTTCAACCGGAAAACAGCCGTGGGGCCGGCCGGACCGCGACCATCGGAGTCGAGAACGAAACGGGATTGATTGCGGCAAAATATACATACGATGGCAGCCCAGCGGTGTTGGCAAACCGTCAAACGGTGGTGTTCATCCCGCGAGGCCTCGGAGGGATGCTCGTCACTCCGGCGCCACAGATTACAATCACAGGAAATGTCGGCGGCCCGTTCTCGTTCAGTCCTCAGGGTTATGAGGTTCAGAACCTAGGTGATCGAACGTTGAGGTGGAAAGTCAACAAGACTCAAGATTGGCTCGAACTCAGCGTCGGCAGCGGGGTCCTGACCGCCGGGCAACGGACTAACGTTGCCGTGTCGCTGACAGACCGCGCAACTTCGCTCGTCGCGGGAAGCTATTCCGATACGCTCTCATTTGTAAATCAGGACTCGGGGACCGGAAATACGACGCGAACGGTCAGCTTGGTGGTTAACGGAACGACGGGCGTGCTAACAATCACTCCGGACACGCACTGGCGGTCCATCGGCGGCGTGGGGGGGCCTTTTGATCCAATCACTCAGGTTTACACGCTGATCAACACCGGCGATGCCACTCTGAATTGGACGGCCGTCAAGAGCCAGGAGTGGACGACTCTATCAGCTTCGAGTGGCGCGCTTGCTCCCGGTGACAGCGCCACGGTTAGCGTTTCCGTTAATGAATCCGCGACTTCCCTTGCCGCGGGGGACCACACAGACATGATTCTCTTTAGCAATACGACGAATGGGCTCGGTGGTGGCGAACGCAAAGTGTCGCTCGCGGTTGGGTTGGGGCAACCGATTCAGCTGACGATCGAGAGTGCGCCCGAGAGCGGACAATTTCGATTGCGCCTCAGGGGCCAGGCGGGAAAGAGCTATGCGATTGAATCGTCCACAGATCTCGTGAATTGGAAATCAGTTGTCACGCAAACATTGCCTGTCAAAGGCGCATTTGAATTTACCGAGACAGAGACGATTGGCTTCGCGCAGAAGTATTACCGGGCAGTTGCGGTTCCTTAGACATAGCTCCCAGAAGCACAGTTTCCGAGCCTTCGTCGTAAACTTTGTCGAGAATTCGCGATTCGATGACATAAGTTCTCGACAAAGTTTACGACGAAGGTTTCTCCATGGGATAGCGACTGGGATTCGGCCTGATGCGCGCCCGCTCGCCTTTGGAACAAGCGGCAGCGACCCGTCAACTAAACAATCTCGACGCCTCTTGAGTGCAGGCGATTTGCTTCCCTTTTTCGAGCACGCTTTCGAATCCGCCATTGCGCCACTGTCGCAATCGGTAGAGGGTGGCGAACTGGAAGTCAGGCGCGGCTTCTCCTTGTCCACCGACCAATTCGCTGCCGCGCCGCACGTTGTCTTGCATCCAGGCGGGAAGAAACAGATGGAAAGGATTGCGTTGCACCTCGCCCGCGTGAAACGAAGTGCCAGCAACCATATCAGCGACATCGAGCGCGGTTGATTCCACCATCAGGTTGGGCGTCGGCATTTGACCCCAGAACTCAGTCTCGACCGTGAAGCATTGAAATGCCGCGCCCAAACCTTTAAGAGCATCGACCACGAGAAAATGAGTTCCGATATGTGTGCTGTTCCAGTCCTGTTCGTGGGGGAAGAAGACGATGCGCGGTTGGTATCGGCTCAGAACTTCCGAGATGATGCGAACCGATTTGGACCAGAAGGCTGGGTCCTGCTCGCGCGTTTTGACGTTGACCTTCTCCAGCCCGTTCGGCTGCGTTTGAACGAGTTCGTAGCCTAGAAAATCGCAGGCCTTCTGTAATTCTTGAAATCGCGCTGCCTGCCGGTCGATCCGGCTCCCTTGGGTTACAGCGACATTGACGATGCGCATCCGTGATTCGCGCAGCAGCCTTAGGGGAAGCCCACCCACAATACATTCGTCATCCGGATGCGGCGAAAAAAGCATGGCTTTTGGTGCGTCGGCCGGTATCGCGGGCCGCGGCGCCGGGGTAAACCCGCCTAAAGAACAGGTTTTGCCCTCCTTGAGCAGGTTTGCATATTCAGACACGAAGCGCGTGTAAGGATTCATGAGCAACGTATAAGGAACCAGGAGACCAGGGGAAAGCCGAAAGGCTATCGCTGTTTCGAAATTGACGCGGGATAGAAATGTCCGCAACCCGCCGTCTGCGCTATGCGATGATCGGCTTTCCGGGAAGCGCCGGCAAGCTCGCGGCGGCTACTGCCTGGCCGTGGCGCTTCTCCTTTTCATCAGGAATATGAAAGGCGACGCGTCGGAATAACTCGGGAAATTCGGCGCGCAAGACTTCCTTGGCGCCGTTTAAAATGAGATCGCCGCCCGGTCCCGAAGTGACCCGGCCAAGAATCAGCACGTGGTCGAATTGATAAAAATCCGCGTAGTGTGCGATGGCATATCCCAAGTATGTTCCGATGGTTTGATAAATCTTTTGCGCGCGTTCATCGTTCGAAAGCATCAACTGTTGGACATGCTTGAGCTTTTCCGGCAACGGAAGTTGCGGATCGATCTCAATGCCGGCCGGCTTGAGCAGTCGCCCGACACACTGTTGAGAGAAATATTGCACACCGCAACCAGCGTCACCCGACCATTCATCGACCGGGGCGTCGGGATTGTAATCAATCGGCGCAAAAGCCAATTCATTCAGCCATGTCGTAATGTTGCCTTCGCAATTGACGTAACCACCGGCCATGCTTGTGCCCAGGGCAATTCCGAGGACACCGTTCCCGCCGATCGACATCGAGCCGGCCAAAGCGGCGACTTCGCCGTCATTAGCGATCTCGAATGGAATATTTCCCCAAGCACGTTTCATTTCGAGAAACAGGTCTTTAACGCGGCTGTTGAAAAGTTCGAGCGGCACCCCTCGGAAGAGTGAAGCGACCTTGACGCGATTGTTCACAATTACTCCCGCTGAACTGCCCCCAATAGCATCGACGCGTGGCAAATGTTGAGCCGCCGATCTGAGTGACTCGTTAATCTGATCGAAATGCCATTGCGGGTCCTTTTGCGGGACAGGGTTCCAAACGATTTCTTCGCTGAATACGCATCGGCCATCAATCACCGCGGCGACTTTGCGGTCGCTGCCGCCGAGGTCAAAACCGATTCGGCAGCCGTTCAGGTGGCGGCCCAACGGCGCGGTGTTGGCGCGGGAAGGAGGAATATCTCTAGGGATCACGATTTCGAACGCTCGTTCGTAAATGCGATTGCCCATGATGTCCCCGTCGAACTTCCCGGCAGGCGTTTCACGGTAGTACTGCCGCAGTTGCTGCCCCAAAGTTTCAGGGCCTGCAAAATAAACTCGAAATCCGCCACGCGACCACAAAAGAAACTTAATCAAGCGTTCGAGGTAGATGAAGTTTGCCGCCGCTTGAGAATGATTGGCAGGGAGGATCTCTGCCGGATGAGAAAAAATTGAGCCGTCGGCTTGCTCGATCGCTAAGCGGACTGGGACCGCTCCCTTGGCGGCGCGCGCGGTTTCGGTGAAGGCGCGATTTGCCAGAACGGCTGGCCGGAAATCGGGATCCAAAACCGGAACGACACGAGGCGAAGATAACCAGGAACCGTTGTTGATCATGCGTTTCCCCTCCCTACCTTTGCGTTCGTGGCAATTCGCGAGATTTTGTTTCGGAGAAGTCCCCCCATGAACCAGAGCATCCGAAAGCCGACAGGTCTTGGAGTGCCGCGATGGAGCCTGCGCCATCGCCGCTTTGGCGTCTCCGTCACCGCACTCCAAGATGCTCGCGCGACGTCGCATGCTCCAATCAGGTTCATGGGTTCCATGCGCGAAGTCTTGTTTCGGAGAGGCGAAACGTGTGCCAGCGTGCTTACGGCTTAGCTTCGATCCTTTTGACGCGAATGTTTCGATAGCGGACGAATTGTTTCGTGTAGTCGCCGCCGCCATGCACTTGCAACGCGATGCCACCCTGGTCTGGATGCCGCTTTTCAGTCTCGGTCCACTCCATAATCTTCACTCCGTTGATCCACGTTGTGATCGTGGGCGGATTGTTGACAATGCGGGCGCGCAATTCATTCCACTGACCATGTCGCCAGAAATGCGGCCACGAATCGATCAAGACAGGAAAAGGCGTCGGCGCCGCGTTTGTTCGAATGCGCGTGACTGAGTCGAGAAAACTGAAATTGCGCACGCTCGGTTTGCCGCCGAGGCCTTCGCCGTATATCCCCATCAGATTGCCATTCGCGTGATAGTCGATCATGGCTTGCCAGGCTTTGCCGTCCTCAGTGCTGCGAAGAAATAAGCCGCTGTCAGGACCGAAATCGTTCTTCATTTCGACGACAACCTCGAAGTCCCCAAATGGTTGGTCGGTAATGATGATGCCGCCATTGCCAGGAATATCTTGGCTGCCAATGATGGCGCCATCTTCGATGACCCATTTGCCTCCGGATTGATTGCCGCTAGCGCGGCTGTGGCCGGTTTTGCTGCTCACGTGCCAGCCATTCAATGTTTTCCCGTCAAAGAGAGAGACGAAGCCATCCTGGTCGGATTGCGCGAATAAAAACAGACTCGACGCACCAATCACAACGGCGATCGAACACTTGGAAAAAGGCGAGTTCATGGGGGCATCCTTTCAGTTCTTGATGAGCCAATCAAGAGCTTCTGCCGCTCGGCGATGGTCGGCACTTGTCCGCAGCCGATGTGCCCGAGACCGGTCTGGAACTCGCTTCTCTGCCACCGTGAGGGCGCTCAGCGATTTCAAACCGAAGCAAAGTCCGCCGGAGTGAGGCTTGAAATGCCGTTCAGGGCCGATGTTCAAGCCATGCCGAAATCGGTGGTTTTCGATTCCAAGAGGTTCATCGTTTGAAAGGCGTCTTCCGGCTTGCTCCCGTGTTGCATTGCGGAACGATTAGCGACTTTTTTGATTAAAACCTGCAACGCGTTCTTGTGCATCAAAAGCGAAACCTCATTGCCTTCAGCATCGGATCCCATGACTTTGATCATCTCGGGATTGTAATGGGCAAAGCTGGCCGCGACGACGTGGCTGCCGTTGGCCAAGGGAACGATTACTTCGAGAGTCTGCCCTTCCGTCAGTTCGTCAGCGACATGGCTCATTTGCTGTTGAATGAGCCTTACGCAGGCATCGGCGGATTCGGCGCCAGGCTGTTCTGTTAAGTCCACAGCCTCACTTGTAATGAGCCGACGCAGAATCAGCAATGTAATTCCGGGCGCCTGGTGTTGACACCGAGCTGGCGAAGCGATCAAGAATGTGCGAAGGCCAGTTAGGCGAGTATGCCGCAAGATTTCGACCAACCGCGATTCGAGTCTGCGCTCCGGCGATTTGACGAGGCGAATGCGCGCGATCCCAATATCGAAGTTGCCGGGGGCGTTGCTTACCCTCGTGAACTTTTGTACAGCCGCCGGCTGACAGACTGGGTCCTCAAGCTCCATCCGGATGCGTCGGAAGAGTTGCAACTGGCGGCGAGATGCCAGCACATCTGCCGCTGGATGATTCCGCGGAGTTCTTACGAAATGACACGGGCTGGCTATTTGCGTTGGCGAAATGAGCTGAAACGTTTTCATGCCGAAAAAGCCGGCGAGATTCTGAGCGAGGCAGGATATGCCGACAACGTTGTGCAACGTGTCCGGGACTTAAATCTGAAGAAACATTTTCCTCACGACGCCGAAAGCCGGGTTTTGGAGGACGCGCTTTGTTTGGTATTTCTTGAGTTTCAGGTTGCCGAACTCGCAAGCAAAACAACCGACGACAAGATGATCAACGCGCTTCGTAAGAGCTGGGCGAAAATGACAGCGGCAGCGCATGAACAGGCTATGAAATTGCCGTATGGTCCGCGTGAGCGGATGCTGCTGGAACGTGCCTTGCCGTGAGCGGCGCTATCGTACACAGCAATTCTCATTTTGCGGACCGCGAACATTCCTGTCCGCCGCGATCTGGAATTCGCGCAGATCAGCATAGATGAAGTTTTTATGGCAAACCGGTTGATTGAATGGATCGTTGACTCTAGGTTCCCTGGCTGAGCGGTCGAACTTTGAAAACGTCCAAACCATCGCCTGTGGATTCACTGTCTGGCCTGATCGAGCGCGTGACATTCTTCAATGAAGAGACAGGCTTCGCTGTTCTGCGCGTCAAGACCAAAGGCCACCGCGACCTTGTTACAGTCGTCGGGAGTGTGCCATCCGTGAGCGCGGGTGAATGGTTGACCGCTGAAGGCTGCTGGACGCGGGACAAGCAGCATGGTCTCCAGCTGAAAGCCCAGATACTTAAATGCAGCCCTCCCACGACGAAAGAGGGAATCGAGAAGTACCTTGGCAGCGGATTGATTAAAGGCATCGGGCCAGTTTATGCCAAGAAACTGGTCGAGCGCTTTGGCGGGAACATCTTCGATGTTATCGAGAATTTTTCCGTTAAGCTCGAAGACGTCGATGGTGTTGGCCCTGGGCGCCGGAAAAAAATCAAAGCGGCTTGGGCGGAACAAAAGTACGTCCGTGAAATTATGGTCTTTCTCCATTCGCATGGAGTCAGCACCAGCCGTGCGGTCCGCATTTTCAAAACGTACGGCGAAAGCGCCATCGAAAGGGTGCGGGCAAATCCGTACGCATTGGCGAAAGACATTCCGGGAATTGGTTTCAAAACGGCGGACCAGATCGCTCAGAAAATCGGCATTCCTTCAGATTCGTTATTGCGTGCGGCAGCCGGCCTCGCGCACACATTGATCGAAGCAATCGATTCGGGCCATTGCGCCTTGCCAATGGACCGGTTGGTCGCTGACAGCGCCAAGCTTCTGGGGACGAATGAGAGTTTAGTCGAGGACGCGTTGCAGCGGTCATTGAACGCGTCAGAACTAATTCAGGAAGTTGTCGGAAGTGAAACGCTCATTTTCTTGCCTCGTTTGCGCAGTGCTGAGGAAGGGATTGTCAGTAAGATCAGAGGGCTGGCTTCCCAATTGCCGCATTATCCGCCGATCGATTTCGACAAGGCCATCGATTGGTGCCAGAGAAAGACCGGGAAGGAACTGGCGCCCAGCCAGCGAACAGCTTTGGTCACGGCTTTGACAAATCGCGTTGTCGTTATCACTGGCGGACCTGGGGTTGGCAAAACGACTTTGATCAATGCGATCCTGATGATTCTGGCTGCCAAGAAGGTCCAATGCGCGCTCTGCGCTCCCACGGGCCGCGCGGCAAAGCGATTATCCGAGGCAACCGGACACGAGGCGAAAACCATTCATCGACTGTTGGAATTCCAACCAGGCGCCGGCGGATTCACCCGAAACGAAGGCCGCCCTCTGGAAACTGAATTGTTGGTTGTTGATGAAATGTCGATGGTTGATGTGCCGCTGATGCATGCGCTATTGAAAGCGCATCCAGCGCACGGCCACCTAATACTCGTGGGCGACGTGGATCAATTGCCTTCCGTCGGGCCGGGTCTCGTGCTGAACGATCTCATCCGCAGCCAAGTGGCGCCCGTGGTCCGTTTGACGGAAGTGTTTCGTCAAGCGGCGAGCAGCCGCATCATCACTTCTGCGCACGAAGTGAACCAAGGCATGATGCCATCTCTTCCGGCCGCCGATGAATCGTCCGATTTCTATTTTGTCGAACGAAACGATCCGGAACAAATCGCCAGCACATTGATTGAAATCGTGAAGCGGCGAATTCCGGGCAAGCTGTCCTGCGATCCCGTCCGCGACATTCAAATTCTATCGCCGATGAATCGCGGATCGCTTGGCACGCACGAATTGAATTTGCTTTTGCAGCGCGAATTGAATCCAGCTAGCCCCGGCCAGGCCGTTGTCGAGAAATTCGGCTGGCAATTTCGCGTTGGGGACAAGGTCATCCAAACCGAGAACAACTACGACAGGGAAGTTTTCAATGGCGACATTGGCCAGATCACCGGCATCGATCCCATCGAACGCGAAGTGCGCGTTCGTTACGACGCTCGCGAAGTGACCTATGACTTCGGGGAACTGGATGAGGTTTCGCTGGCTTATGCGATCACCATTCATAAAGCGCAGGGCTCAGAGTTTGCCGCGGTGGTCATTCCCATTTCAGCGCAGCATTTCATGCTGCTCCAAAGGAATTTGATCTACACGGGAATAACACGAGGCAAACAAATCGTAGTGATCATCGGTCAAAAAAAGGCGTTGAACCAAGCCATTCAAAACAACAAAACCACGCGCCGTGTTTCCGGTCTGCTCGCTCGACTTGGAAGTGGGATAGCTGCGACCTAACTAAATCGAAACAAGTCAGATTGGAACAGCCTCCGGCGCGGTAATCGGAGCGCGGATGCCCACATCCGCGCGCTTTCCTTGCGACCGGCTGCGTCGCGGATGTGGGCATCCGCGCTCCTCTAGGCTAGGCTAGCTGTGTCCCAATGTTAGTTGCTTTGATTTATGCTCATTTTCGAAACAGATTTCCGATAGGTAAGAAGCGCTGCTGCTTCCGGCAAACCAGAGGTTTGCGCTGCCGCTATGAACTAAGTCATGATGCGCTGCCGACAGCACGTCATCACCGCGGCGCAATTTGGCGCGCTAACAATTCGAACAGAGCTTGCGAATTCATCAGATGCGACAATATCCCCGTTCTGTTGAGAAACCCGAAGCCCTCGCCATAAGCTGGGCCATTGGCCACGCAACCGTCGGTTTCATTGTCCGAAATTTGCTGGCGCGCGGCCGATAAGACGCTGGCCCGGTCCCCATCAACCTCATATTTCCATCCGACAATCTGCGCTTTAGGGAACCAAGCACGCAGGGAACCAAGGATCTTCGGTGTTGGAATTAACTCCGCGAAAAGACTGTTTTCGCGCGAGGAAATCTTCCGCGCATGCAATTCCTCCAATTCGCCGGCTGGCAATCGCGTCCAGATCTTGCCTGGCGCAAAATCACACACGGCCGCCGCATGAAAAACGGCGCCGATAGCCAGCTTCCGAAGCGCTTGAAGTTTACCCCGCAAATCCTCTCCGGTTGTAAATCGAATAATCTGCTGCGCCTTATGTTCGCCCTGGTAGGTCGAGTAATGTCCCAAGAGGAGGAGGACGGCGTGCCCATGATCCACCAAGAAATTGGCTAATTCAGCACCGAGCGTGCCAGTTGAGAAGTTGGTTAGTCGACGCACCTCGTCGAACGGCTCGTAGGAGGGTCCGGCAGTTACAAGGCAGGCCATGATTCAGTCTTGCCGCAGGCTGCACAGCCAGGTCAATCGTGAAAATCAACCGCGGTCCCACGACCCAGAACAACGAACCGCAAAAGCGCCCATGCAACCGCCTAAAGAGCCGCAACCGCTGCGTTAAGCCGATGCCGCTCGCGTTTCCTTCTCCTTAACCGCAACCGCGCCCTTGCCAACACGTTTCCTCAGGTAAGTTAGTTTCGCGCGGCGCACCGAACCTTGCCGCTCGACTTCGACCTTTTCAACGCGTGGTGAATGGACGGGAAAGACCCGCTCGACGCCCTCGCCGTAACTAATGCGCCGCACCGTAAAGGTGGAATTCAAGCCGCGCCCACGACGCCCAATCACGACTCCGGAAAAGATCTGAATGCGTTCCTTGTCACCCTCGACCACTTTGGTATGCACACGGACAGTGTCGCCGACGCCGAAATTGGCCGGTTCTTTTCGGTACTGTTCGGATTCAATTTTTTCAAATAAAGCTTGGCTCATAATTCAGTCTTTCTTTTGCAGTGCCTTTTCATTTTCCATTGCTGCGTTTAGCAAATCCGGTCTTCGTTCCTTTGTTCGCAATGCCGCTTGTTCTGATCGCCATTTGGCAATCTCAGCGTGATGTCCCGACACCAGCACTTCTGGCACATTCATCCCGCGAAATGAGGCCGGCCGCGTATATTGCGGATACTCGAGCGCGCCGTGGCTAAACGATTCCTGCAACGCGCTCTCATCATCTCCCAGCGCGCCTGGCAACAATCGTGTCACTGCGTCAATGATGACCATAGCGGGCAGCGCTCCGTTGGTGAGCACATAATCACCAATTGAAAGTTCGTCATCGGCCAGGCTTCGTACGCGTTCATCAAACCCTTCGTAGCTGCCGCAGACGAGCAGCAAGTGAGCGCAGTCCGCCATCTCTCGCACAACCGCTTGATTCAATTTGCGGCCGGCGGGCGTCAACAAGATCACTCGCGTGGTCTCGGTCGCGAGGTCTTCGACAGCTTCAAAAATCGGTCCCGGCTTTAGCAACATTCCAGGCCCGCCGCCAAACGGCTTATCATCGACTGTTTTGTGCCGGTCTTGGGTGTAATCCCGCAAATTGTGAATCTTCAGTTCCAACAAGCCCTGTTGCCGGGCTCGTTTGATAATACTTTCATCAAGCGGGCCTGAAAACATCCCGGGAAATAAAGTCAGCACATCGATCTTCATGAGCTCTGTCGGAAACCTGCCAATCCTTGGACTACGCCTCACCAAAATCTATCCGAGCTCACGCATTTCCGTCCGGACGCTCCTCGACAATTTCCACCGCGCAACGCAAACCTTTCTTCGCACTGCCGACTTGCAACAACGACCTAATCGCATGGATTGTAGCGCCTTGTCGCCCAATGATTTTTCCGACATCCGTCGGATGCAGCCGCAGTTCATACACGGTCAATGCATTGCGTTCCACCGGCGTGATCGTGACCGCGTCAGGGCGCTCAACCAGTCCTTTCACCACATATTCCAGAAAGGCTTGCATAAGGCCAGCAGGCGTTACGCGGCCGACGAAGCAGCTCGCTTCGCTTTCTTTAAAAAGCTGGCTACCGTCTCGGTCGGTTGCGCGCCTTTGCCGACCCAATATTCGGCGCGCTCCAGATCAAGGACGAAGTTTTGGTCCTTTTTGCGCGGCTGATAGGTCCCAAGCTCTTCGATGAATTTTCCATCACGCGGACTGCGGCTATCGGCGACAACAATGCGGAACACCGGGGTGTTCTTTGTCCCGATACGTTTCATGCGGATTCTCACTGCCATAAACAAATCATTCAGTAGCAACCAATCTAGTTCTATTCTTCACCCTTTCAGGCGATTCCAAAAGAATGGGTAGAGTAGTCGTGGTTGATGTAGTTGGCAAGTCCTCTTTTTCGGCGATTTCGGCGAAAATTGCCATTTACAGAAACAGCGACTTGGGCGAAACTGCCCCGGAATCAGCACCTTGGAGAGGATTTCCAAAGTGCATTCAACATGAAGTATGGTAAAATCCAATCGCTCTTCTACCGTACACCTTGCCCTAGCCGCCTTTTCCTTCATCACCGCCGCCTCGGCCGCCGAATCTGCCGAACGCGAGTTTACAGCACAGGAACGGTCGCACTGGGCTTTCCAAAAAGTAACGCGCCCCCAAGTTCCCATCATTTCGGACAAGAACGTTCGCAGCCCGATTGACGCGTTCATTCTGGCTGAACTCAAAGCAAGGAATCTCGAACTCGCTCCTGCCGCTGACAAGAACACCCTTCTGCGCCGGGCTTCGCTGGATCTGATTGGGCTGCCTCCTTCGCCGGATGAGTTGCAGGCATTCCTGGAAGACGATTGTGGGCATCCCTTCGAGAGAGCCGTGGATCGTTTGCTTAATTCACCGCACTACGGCGAACGTTGGGCACGGCATTGGCTGGACTTGGCGCGCTACGCCGAAAGCGAAGGCTTCAAAGCAGATGAAACTCGGCCCAACGCGTGGCGTTATCGCGATTACGTCATCAAGTCCTTTAACAATAACAAGCCTTACGACCGGTTCCTCAAAGAGCAGCTCGCCGGCGATGAACTTTGGCCTGATGATACCGACGCCATCGTTGCGACCGCATTCAATCGCCACTATCCCGACGAGAGCAATGCACGAAACCTAATGCAGCGCCGGCAAGAGATTCTGAATGACATCACCGATACAGTCGGCTCAGTCTTTACCGGTGTGACATACGGCTGCGCGCGATGCCACGATCATAAGTACGATCCAATTCTTCAATCTGATTATTACCGGTTGCAGGCCTTCTTTGCGAACACGGCGGCGGATGACAACATCATTCTCGCTTCGGATGACTTTGTGAAACAGCACCAGGAACAACTGGCGTTTTGGGAGAAGCAGACGCGCGCCATCCGGGAACAAATGATCGAGATCGAGGAACCGAAACGCGCGGCGATTATCAAAGATTACGTCGAAAAATATCCTGAAGAAATTCAGGCGGCTCTCGCCAAACCCGAATCGCAACGCACCGCGTTCGAATGTCAGATGGTGGCAAAAGCAAATCTCTATCTCAGCCCCAGTTCGCATCAGTATATCGCCTCGACCAAAGCGGTCGTTGCCAGTCTGAAGCCTGAGGTAAAGAAGCAATGGGAAGAGTTGAACGCCGAACTCAGAGGATTTGACCACTTGCATCCGGGTCCATTGCCCGTCGCGACGGGTATCACCGACCTCAGCGCGGCATCGCCCTCGACGTATCTCCTGAGCCGGGGTCTGTATGATGCGCCGAAAGACGAAGTCAAACCCGGTTTCTTGGCGATTCTCAATCCAAGTCCCGCCACAGTTTCTCAGCCGCCTAAGCGTGATTCGACAGGTCGTCGTGCGGCCTTGGCCAGCGTTTTGACCGACCCACGCAATCCACTCACCGCGCGTGTCATGGTCAATCGAATTTGGCATTACCATTTTGGACGCGGGATTGTCGGCACGCCGAGCGATTTCGGATTGAAAGGCGACCGTCCGACGCATCCCGCCCTGCTCGACTGGCTCGCCTCGGAATTCATCCAAAATGGCTGGAGCATGAAACACATCCACCGCCTCATCATGACCTCCGACACTTACCGCCAGGCCTCCGCTTACAACGAAAAGGCGGGCCGCATCGATCCCGAGAACCGCTTGCTTTGGCGTTTTCCACGGCAGCGTTTGGAAGGCGAAGCTATCCGCGATTCAATGCTCGCGGTCAGTGGGCGGCTCAACGCGAAAATGGGCGGACCAAGCGTTTTTCCCAAGCTTCCCACCGGGATGACGACCCGCGGCGGCTGGGACTTGAATCAGGACGAAGCGGAACGCGACCGACGGAGCATTTATGTGTTTGTCCGCCGCAACACTCGCTACCCGATGTTCGAGACATTCGACATGCCCGACACTCACGAAAGCTGCGCGCGACGCAACATCACCACTAGTCCGATTCAAGCGCTGACGATGCTGAACAGCGATTTGACGCTTGGTTGGGCGCAGAGTTTTGCCGGACGCGTCCTCGCCCTGGCCGGGACCGATCGCCACGCGCAGATTGAAGCAGCCTATCGCCTCGCTTATGCGCGCGTTCCGAATCCCGCGGAAGAGAAATCCATTCGCAGCTTTTTAGACAAACATCGCGCGATCGTCGCTGAACGTGCTGCGACCGGCGCGAAGCTGGCCTTGCCTGCGGAGCTCACGGATAAGATGGATTCAACCGATGGAGCTGCGTTAGTTGATTTCTGTCATATGCTCATGAACGCAAATGAGTTCGTCTATCGCAATTGATCCGCCCCTTTCCGTGAACTTTCTCGCAGGACAGCGCGTCCCGCCTGTCTTACGACCGGTTGACAGGAGCGGGCAGATGATGAAGTCGCCACACATCGTTCCTGTCACATCGCGCCGTGAATTCCTCCAACGCGCTGGCTGCGGTTTCGGAGCTTTGGCCTTCAGTTATTTGCTCGGAATGGACACTCGCGTAGCACGAGCCGCAAACGCCAAGATTGATCCGTTGAATCCACTGGCGTCGAGGCTTCCGCATCACGCACCGAAAGCGAAATCGGTAATTTGGGTGTTCATGGAAGGCGGTCCGAGCCACCTCGACTTGTTCGATCCTAAGCCTGCCTTGAACGCCATGGCCGGGAAGCCGATGCCTGAGTCCTTCGGGAAAGTGATCACCGCGATGGGGACGGCGTCGAATACGCTGATGCCCTCGAAGCGGACCTTCAAACAGCACGGGCAAAGCGGCATTTGGATTTCAGACTGGTATCCGCACATTGCCGAACACGCCGATGATTTAGCTATTTTGCGCTCCTGTTGGGCCGATGGATTAAACCACGTCGGCTCAGTTTGCCAGATGAACACAGGCGATATTCTAGCGGGACGACCGTCACTCGGCGCTTGGGCTGCGTACGGGCTCGGCAGCGCGAATGAGAATCTGCCGACGTTTGTGATTATGACCGACGCCAATGAAGTATTGGGCGGTCCGAAGAATTGGAGTTCCGGTTTTTTGCCGGCCGCCTACCAAGGCACGCAATTTCGGAGCGATGGCACACCGGTGTTTCACTTGTCGCCGCCTGAAAGCGTCGGAGACAAGCAGCAGCGGAGCAAACTCGATTTTCTAGCGATGCTGAACAAGCAGTACGCCGCAGATAAGTTGGAGGACTCCGAACTTGCCGCGCGGCTCAATTCCTACGAACTGGCCTATCGCATGCAATCCGCGGCGCCCGAGGCTGTAGATCTGGCGAAGGAATCCGATGTGACGAAGAAACTTTACGGAATGGACGAGGAAGCAACGCGGAAATTTGGAGCCAATTGCCTGCTCGCCCGCCGTCTCGTGGAACGCGGCGTTCGTTTCGTGCAGTGTTATTCCGGGAGCGGCAGCGCGTGGGACGCCCACGCTGATATCGAGGCCAACCACTCGAAGATGTGCAAATCTTCCGACAAACCAATCGCGGGTTTGCTGGCCGATTTGAAAGCCCGCGGCCTGCTCGACAGCACGCTGGTTGTTTGGGGCGGTGAATTCGGCCGCACGCCCTTCAACGAAAAGGGCAATGGTCGTGACCATAACCCTTGGGGCTTCACAATTTGGATGGCCGGCGGCGGCGTGAAACCGGGATCAGTAACGGGCGCCACGGACGAAATCGGTTTGCGCGCCGTCGAGAATCGGGCGCACGTTCATGACATTCACGCCACGATCTTGCATCTTCTTGGGTTCGATCACACGAACCTAACCTATCTGCATAATGGGCGTGACGAGCGCGCCACGATTAATGGCGGTGAGGTGATCACCAAGATGTTGGCCTAGGGCGTTTGTCTCGCGGTCCTCGAACCCGTTTTAGGTTGCTAAAGGCACTCATCTTCCCCGAACCTCAGTGTCTCGAGCGAAAGCATCGTCCTCTCGATGGCTGCTTCGCGATAAGCTCTCGCTCGACCAACGCGGTGGCGTCGATTAGTTTGTCAGCTTAATAGATTATGAGTGATCCACGTTATCGAAAATTGGCCAAGCTGCTGGTCGAGTATTCTACACAATTGAAAAGAGGAGACAGAGTCCTGCTCGATATGATTGATGTGCCGGACGAATTCGCGGTCGAGATGATGCGCGCCGTCCGGGCCGTTCGCGCGATACCGCTGATTGAAGTGCGGCACACGCGCATCACTCGGGAAGTCCTCCGAGACACGACTGACACGCACGCCACGCTGGTTCGCGACGTCGAAATGTTTCGCATGAAGAAAATGCAGGCTTACATTGCCGTGCGAGGCAGCGCCAATGCGAATGAAACAGCCGACGTTGCCAACGACCGAATGGCGCTCTATTCCAAAACCCTGCGACCAGTGCTGAATTATCGCGTCAACAAAACGCGCTGGTGCGTCCTGCGCTGGCCAACTCCCAGCATGGCGCAAGCCGCGAACATGAGCACAGAAGCGTTCGAGGATTTTTATTTCGACGTTTGCACAATGGATTATCGGAAGATGGCCAAAGCGATGATTCCCTTGGAGAAACGGATGAAATCGGCCGATCGCGTCCATCTCAAAGGTCCGGGAACGGATCTCACTTTCAGCATCCAAGGCATTGGGGCCAAGATGTGCAAAGGCGACCGCAACATCCCTGATGGCGAAGTCTTCAGTTGCCCTGTCAAGGACTCAATCAACGGTGCGATTCAATTCAATACCCCAACGATTTATTCCGGCACAAAGTTCGAGAATGTTTGGCTGAAGTTTAAGGCTGGCAAGATTGTCGAGGCGACGGCGAATAACTCTAAACGTCTGAACCAGATTCTCGATACGGACCCCGGAGCGCGGCACACGGGTGAATTTTCCCTCGGGTTTAATCCTTATATTCAGAACCCGATGTGCGACATTCTCTTCGACGAGAAAATTGCCGGATCGCTCCACTTAACTCCCGGCCAGGCGTACGAAGATTGCGACAACGGCAACCGCTCGGCCGTGCATTGGGACATGGTATTGATCCAGCGGCCCGAATGGGGCGGAGGCGAAATCTGGTTTGATCGGGAACTGATCCGGAAAGACGGGATGTTTATTCCCAAAGATTTGAAGCCCCTAAATCCGTCGCATCTGAAGTAGTTGTTCGGCGATCCTCAATTGCAACGCAGTTGAGTTCGTCCATGCAGATGTTCGCGATTGGGCAGCTCCGGTCGAGCGGTTTGATTTGCTGGCGACCCATTTCTTTCTGGACTGCTTCCGCGCGGAACAGCTCGCGATGATCGTTCCTCGTCTGGCGAAGGCAGCGACAGCGAATGCGCGCTGGCTTCTGGCCGATTTTCGAGAACCAGCGGCTGGCTTCGCGAAGTGGCGGGCGAAATGGATTTTGCGGATCATGCATCTCTTTTTCCAGCGAGTCGTGCATCTTTCGGCGGCAGAGTTGACGCCGCCGGATCCCTATCTTCAAGACACGGGTTTCACGCTCCGCGAGCGGCGGCTTTTTGAATGGGGATTATTGCACGGTGACCTTTGGGAGCGCGCTTGATCATGAAAACTCTCTTGCCTTTGTTTCTCTTAATTCTCGCACTGTCTGGTGAAACGTTTGCAGCGACCTTCGCCCGACCGGACGCCCGCGCGAATCCCGATCTTTTCGTATGGACCGATACTTGCAACGTCTATGTGTTGCGCAACGGCGATGCGGCGCTGCTCATTGACTTGGGCGACGGCGGCGTTCTGGATCACTTGTCCGAGATCGGAGTGAAGCAGGTCGAGTGGGTGTTATTCACGCACCACCACCGAGAACAATGCCAAGGGGCGCCGCGCTTGCGCGGCACGGGCGCGAAAGTCGGCGCGCCGGCGGCCGAACGCGCGCTGTTCGAACGCCCGGCGGATTTCCGAAAAATGAAAGTGCGGCTCGGCGACGCCTTCACGATTCACGGCGCCAGTTACGTCCGCCCGCCCATTCAACCGATTGCTGTGGATCGCGCGTTCGAGCGAATGGATACGTTTACCTGGCGCGGGCATGAGTTTTGGTGTGTGGATACGCGCGGGAACAGCCCGGGCGCCATGTCCTATCTGCTGCGTGCGGGAGATCGTTGGCTCGCCTTCACCGGTGATCTGATGCTTGAAGGCGCACGGTTGCACACATGGTTCGATTCCGAGTGGGACTATGGATTTGCTGCTGGAGTGTGGGCGCTTGCCAATTCGGCCGCGCAAGTTGCGGGATACAATCCGTCCTGGCTTCTTCCTTCGCACGGACGACCGGTCTCACAACCAGGGCCGCAGCTCGCTGAGTTTCAGGAAAAGCTTTTCAAGTTCGAGCGCTTGTACGTTCGCGGCTATCCGGTTAATTCGTTCGCCAGCGCCGTGCAGGACCGCACGTCGCGTCCTACAAAAGTCCCGCACGTCTGGCAGGTCTTGCCGCATGTCTACAAATTTCGCGGTCCGGGCTATTTCCCGAATTTCTATTTGATTATCGCGGACAGCGGTCACGGACTCGCTGTGGATTGCGGTTTGTTGAACACAAACCAACTCGACACGGCGATTGCTGGGATGAAGGAACATCTAGGTCTCAAGCAGATCGACGCCATTATTCCTACGCACATGCACGGCGATCATTTCCTGCAAGCGCCGCACCTCCGCGCCAAATGGGGCGCGCAGATTTGGGCACTCGACCGGATGGGCCCGGTCTGCGAGCGTCCGGAATGGTTCGATTACTCAGCGCCCATCCAGGCTTATGGCATTGGCGTGGACAGCGTTCGTTTCGATCGCCTCTTTGCCGACGGCGAAAGGCTCCGTTGGGAAGGTTACGATCTAACGGTGGATTGGATGCCTGGCCAGACCGAATTCGCGCTTTGCGTGCAAGGTGTCATTGACGGCAAGAAGGTCGCGTTTACCGGCGACAACATTTTCGGTGATCCGCGCGATCCGGAACAGAACGGCCATGAAGCGATGGTTGCGCATAACAGCGCGGTTCTTGAAGAGGGTTACATTTATGGCGCCGAATATCTGCAACGTCTCAAGCCGGACATTCTGCTCGGTGGCCATTCTTATGTAATGGATGAGCCGGCAGCGTTCATTGAACGCTATCGCCGGTGGGCTTACGCGATGCGTGATGCGTTTCGTTCGTTGAGCAGCGAGGACGACTACCGCTATTGGTTTGATCCGTTCTGGGTTCGCGCCGAGCCGTATCGTTCGACCCTGCAAATGCGAGAAGCATTGGAGTTATCTCTGCATGTCAGGAATTTCGGCGCGCGCGAACAAACTCAGCGAATTGAAATTCACGCACCGCCAGGCCTTATCGTTGAGCCGGCTCGCTTGGACGCTCGGCTCGGTGCAAGTAAGCGCGAAAAATTTCGGCTGAAAGTCACAGCTACGTCTGAGGCCAAGCCGGGGGTGCAGCTCATTGCTTTCGATATTACCCGCGACGGACGCCGGTACGGAGAGCTATTCGACGCGATTGTCGAAATTCGGCCAGCAGCGCCCTGATAGAGAATGACAGGACCGCAGCAGAGCGTGAATGGCTGCAAACCTGCCAAGCCATTTTGTTCTCGGCGTCATTTATTCGAAATGCGATGACGTCGCCGACGAGCGAAAGCAGAGGAGGAGAGCGAATGAACGCGCCACCTCTCGTTCCGCCACTCCAGTGTCAAGGCATCAAGACCAAATTTGTCAGCGAAATCAGCAGGCTCGCGCGCGCGCAGGAGTTTGAAGGCTGGATAGAGCCCTTCTGCGGCTCCTGTGTTGCAGCCTTCAACGTCCAGCCGAAGCGCGCGCTCCTGGCAGACTCGAACATCCACATCATCCGCCTTTATCAAGACATCCAATGCGGCAGTCTTACACCAGGTCTTGCCAAGGCATTCCTCATGGAAGAAGGAGAAAAACTGCGATCCATCGGGGAAGCTCATTACTGCGCCGTCCGCGACCGGTTTAATTCGCAGCCGACTTCGCTCGATTTCCTTTTTCTCAATCGCTCCTGCTTTAACGGGGTGATGCGATTCAATCGACAGGGAAAATTCCACCGAGGAACTGCGGCATCCAATGATTGAGGCCCTGATCACGAATTTCCCAGCATACCCACAACAGCCCGTCGGCGACCGGCATCGCCAGTTGGTGTTGTTTGAGAGGCCCGAGCGCGACTATTCCACTCCTTGAAGCAGCAACCTATCGCTCATGCTGGGATGGATTCCTGGAAGTCGCAGGCTGCTGAACGATGCCTCACTCGGCCGTGATCCCAATCAAAAATGGCGCTGGCTCGGCAATGCTTGACACATAATCGATGGCCTTCACCTCGATGTCGGGCAGAGGGTTTTCCCAGGTGCTCTTGTATAAAGCGATCTTTTGTCCCTGAGGTTGACTGGCTGGATTGCTCCCGCTCCAAGCCAGGAGAATACCTGTGCTTGCCCCGGTGGCGTCGGTGTCGGCCCACCAGTCGCGCACATCGAAACCGTAAATGATGGAGCGGCTTCGGCGTTGGCCATCCGCATGATGGATAATGTAGCTGCCAATCGGCATTCCTTCCTGGGTCGTCCAGGCGGCGCCGTGCAGAAAGTGCAGGCGCCGGCATTTTAGACCAATCGCGATCTCTCTGACTTGTCGCGGATACAGGCGGGTCATATAGAACTCGCCGCGCCCGGCCAACTGGACAACGCCGCGAATGTCGAATGGCGTCCCGGCAATCGTCTGCAATCCGCGCGGCAATGCCGAAAGATCATTGCCCGTCCGTTGCGAATGCCAAGGTTCGGTCAACGGCGCATTGTAGTGCGCCGACAGATCGATCAATTGCGGCGGTGTGTTTGGCGCGCGCGCTGGAATCAGTTCCGGCAAACGGGTTTTGTCGAATTGGGGTTCGCTATCGCTGCTGCGCGATTCGCGTCCCCCGGGCCGGTCGCCGCGCGACTGAAACCGCTGAACTTGGCGCGCCTCCGCTGGCGGTTTGAACGTGAACGCCGTTTCATCGGGAGACGCGTTCAGCTTGATGTTCGAGTGCTTCATGGTGGTCACGAAATTGCGTAACTTCACCATGCGCGGAGGCCCAAAGGTGCTCGGCATCGCCGCCGTCATGTTCAACTCCGAAAGGTCCGCCTTCCATTGGCGAATTAAGCCGTCGGCAGAACCGATCCAGGCGGTTAACGGCAGCGGTTTCAGTTTGCTGGCTGGCCCTGGCGCGCTCCGTTCCGGCGCCTGTTCTGTCCAGGTCAATACGTGTGTTTGGTCGCCGTCAAAAGGCTCCTTGCCCAGAAACCTGAGAGTCTTGCTCTGCTTGGCCAGCGCGACTTGGGGATCTTTCGACAGAATAAGGCCATAAGCTGAGTATGAGAAATCCATCTCGGCGATCCCATCGGCTTGATCCAGGATAACCTTCAACGAATCGGGCGCCGGGCCGACAGTATATTGCCTGATGTCGCGGCGGTACGTCCAAAGTCTCTCGCCATCGCTGACGACTTGAATGTCCACGTCCGAAATTCCTCTGCTAATTTTCACAGACAAATTCAGCTTGTTCGGTTTTTCCAACGCCAGTGTGAGCGTGCCGGACGTGCTGACTTTGGTCCCTCCCTCCATCTCGAAGTCTTGCTTGATTTCGGCGATATCCTGATACGTGGTGAAGCCTGTGTAAACCTTGCCGAAGTTCTCGATGGCCGCGCGCGCTTCCCTGGCTTTGACTTGCTTGGTGATAAACCAAGCCACGCCAAGGCTCACGACTGTCAAAATGGCGACGACCCCCGCGCCACGCAGCAACCCTCGGCGGAACGCTTCCCTCTGGCGGCGCAATTCCTGGTCCGGCATGTTCGCGCGAACCCAGGTTTGATCGAAGACCCGGTGATAAATTCGATTGCGCACTTCGAGCAGGCCATGGACGACGCGGATGATTCCTGTGAGGCGCAGAAAGCTGATGAACGAGTTTGTCTCGTCGTCGCGGACGCGTTTGCGATTCCAAACGCGCTCGTAAAGACTCAGCAAGCTTGCCAAATCGACTTCGCTGCGGAGCAATCGTTCGCGAACGAAGAGCAGATTATCATCCCGTTCGCGCGCGCGGTTCGAAAGGAAGAGCTCCTGGCAATGGCGATCGACGCCCGAGGCATTTCCCACGCCTTTATCCTCGGCGATGGCCTGGCAAAGGCGCTGTGTCAAGTATGGGTGGCCGTTGGTCCAGAAAAGAATGCGTTCGAGCAAGTGGTTCGCATTCTTAGTTTCTCTTCCAAGACCGTTCGCCAAGGGCGCCGCTTCTCCCCGGGTGAAATCGTACAGTTCGATTCGGCGGCCGATGTTGAATGGTGTCGTCCGTGTGTCGCGAATAAGGTCGCTCGGCGTGGCCACTCCCAGCAGACAAAACGTGAGGCGATTTAGGTCCGGGTCTTCGGTCCGCCGATTGTAGCACTCGCGAATCGCCGAAAAAAATTCGTCCGTCGAAAACGGGAGGCTCCGCACGGTGTCAATTTCATCGACGAAAATGACCAACGGCCCGGGGCGCTTTACCATGACGACGTCACGAATGACCGACATTAAACGTTGGACCGGGCTGACGCGTTCGTTCTGTTTCCAGAAACCGTCGAGTTCTTCTTCGAGGTGAAGTTGGCGCCCCATGCGGACGAGCAAGCCATCATACCATTGCTCCGGAGTCAGGTTCTGGCCAATGGCCGTGAGATCCAGCGAAACGACGTTAATGCCTTTAATGCGAAGCCGATTGGAAGTTCGAACCATGAGCGATGACTTGCCCATTTGGCGCGAAGTGAGCACGTAACAGAATTCTCCTTTGAGCAAGCCATCGAAGAGATCGCGGTCTGCCTGCCGTTCCACGTAGGACGGAGCATCCTGGGGCAATGTGCCTCCAATGACATAAAAGCTGGCGGTGCTCATACAAGGCGACTGAGCTTAGTTGGGGAGCGTCATGCGTCAAAAGGAAAAAGTTATTTTCAATCCGCGGAGCTTCCGCAAGCCCGGACGCTCTGGGCGTCGCGAAACCGCTGCCGACTGAAAGTCGGCGATACGGCAGACTACAAGTCTGCGTTACGACCAAAGAGAGAACGGCAAAATGTTTCCTCGATCCAATGGTTTCGGATAGAATCCAAGCATGACGACGCCTGAAATTCTGAAGCAACTCGAACACCTTAGCTCGACAATTCCGCGCACAGCATTGCAAGCCGCGGCAAAGCACCGCGACGCCGTCATTCCTGAATTGCTCGCCGCGCTCGAACGCGCAAGCACTCACCCGCAAGCCGTGGCCGCCGATTCACAGTACATGCTCCATGTGTACGCGGTTTATTTATTGGCGCAGTTTCGCGAACGGAGAGCATTCGCGCCGCTCGTGAAACTTCTTTCGCTGCCCGAGGAGCTGTTGATGGAGTTGCTTGGTGAATTAATTATCGCGGATGGCTCGCGCATCCTCGCGTCGGTTTGTGGCGGTGACCTGGCCCCTCTGAGGCAACTGGTCGAACGGGAGGATGTCCATCATTATGTCCGTGGAGAAGCTATAGAAACGATGGCCGTTCTGGCGGCTTGGGGCGAAAAGTCGAAAGACGAGGTCGTTGCCTATTACCGCGAACTGTTTCAGGCCAAACTGGCCCAGCCTGGCGACCGCAAGGTTTGGACGGCCTTGGTGGTTTGCAGCTGCTACTTAGGCGCCGGCGAATTGCTTCCGGAAATCCGGCAAGCCTTCGAGAGTGATTTGATCGATACCGCCGTTACGACTTTAGTGGATGTCGAGGATGCCATCTCTCAACGAAAGGATGAGTTGTTCAAACAGTTCGCGAATAGTCAGCCGCCGATGAATGACACCGTCCGGGAGTTCGAACGCTGGACCGCCTTTTGCGAAAGAGAAGTCTCTGTCGAGTCGAGGGTGGCGAAAGCGTTGCGAGCACCGCCCCGGCCGGCGCCATATGTTGCGCCGCAGAAAATCGGACGCAACGACACATGCCCTTGCGGAAGCGGAAAGAAATACAAGAAGTGTTGTGGCGCGACGAAATAACCCGAGGCGTGGCTCCGCGAAGGCCGTTACGTGGTTACACACGGTTACGAGGTTGCATCGGTGAAGAATTGGACGCTATTGCGTCGTCGCGCGAGCACTCCCTGTGCGGTCCCGAGAGACCTGGCTACAGTTGTCCCAGAAGCATAGTTCAAAGCCCCGTCGTAAACTTAATCGCAAACTTTGTCGGGAATTCGTCATTCGATTAAGTTGTCGACAAAGTTTACGACCAAGTTTTCTCCGTGCGACAGCTTTTAGGACAGGCCCTGGCTTGGCTAGCGCGACTTCGAGGAGGCGGTTCCCCGCAACATATTCCACAATTGAGGACCGAAGCGTTGGAGAAGTGATCCCGCAATGATCACTCCGACTAACGGAAGAAGAAGGAGCTTAAAAATCAACGAGGCCGACTGGTTCAATTCTTCATCTTGTTTAAACTTTTTGGAACCCCCCGATTTTTCGCGGGAGGATGACTTCGCCTTCACCACTGCGGTTGTCTTTGCCTCAGGTGGCGCCACGGTTTCTTCCTTCGGCGTCTCAGCTGCCGCGACAACCGCTGCCTGTTGTCCGGAAGATTTCTCCGGCGCCTTGGCTTCTTCTTCGCCTTCCGGTTTTCCGACTTGAACGCCCTGCAGCGTTACCTTGGGGGCCGGTGGATTTTTGAGCGTGTAGAACCACCAGCCAACAAAGATGGCGCTCGCAATTCCGGTGAGTATCGCTGTCCGAATGATGCGACGCGGCGAGATCATTCCCTTCCAAGTCAATCGCGTTTCGCGCTCTTTGATCAACGATCTCAGTTCGCGAGCCAGATGTCCGGCGCCGCCAGTCCGCTCTTGAGGATTTGCCGCAAAAAACGCCAGCAGCTTCTCCCGCTTCAAGCTGCCAATAATCTCTTTAACGCGCGCAGGTGCGATAACCTTGCGGTTCTGTCCAATCTTCTTCTTCAACAACTCAAACTTCGCTTCCTCTTGCTTGAGCTTTTGAACCCAGTCCTGTCGAAAACAGAATCTGAACGTGCGCTGCCCTCGGCCTTTTGGTTACTTGGTTACTTTCCGTCATTGCCAAACCCGGTCGTAAAACGTTACTAAGAGCAGTCCTATGGCTAGCGTTGCCGAACAATTGCGCCAAGCGCGGGAACAACTGAAACTATCCGTTTACGACGTGGCCGAGGCGACCAAGATTCGAACGGACCACGTGCGCGCTTTAGACCAGGGAGCTTATGACGTTTTTGCCGCGCCGGTTTACATTCGGGGATTTGTTCGCACCTACGCCACGCTCGTGAAACTGGATGTCTCACAGGTCATGCGCGACCTGGAAGCGGAGCTGTCGGCCAGCAAACGATTCAGTGAACCGCCGCACCTCGGGGTCAAAAAGGCTGCGCTGATTGACAGCATCATGCTCCAGCTTGCGAAGGTGAATTGGCAATTGATGGCGTTTGTTCTTGGAGTTGTTCTTGTCGCCGCTTTGGCCGTCCTGAGTTATCGGGCCTGGAGCATTCGTCAAAGTATCGATCCATTGAGTAACCTCGGTCCCGGTTTGTACGATGTTCCTCAAACGAATGCCGGAGAATTGCTGCCGCTGCCCAGCGCCGGGTCGCCTCGGCCTGAGCGGTGATTTTCCTCAGCAATCCTCCCCATGAACCACAGCAGTTGGTTCATGGACCGAATTGCGAATTGCTGGATTTTCCTTTGCGTTCGTTCCCTCGCCTCGCGTAGTTTTCTGGCAGTGTGAAGATGTGCCAACCCAAACAGCGGCCCGTCCGAGTCGGATTAATTTCACTCGGTTGCGCCAAGAATTTAGTCGATGCCGAGATTATGCTCGGCTCGCTCATGCGCGAGGGCCTCGAGATTACCAACAACGCGGCCGAGGCAGACGTGGTGATCGTCAATACCTGTTCGTTCATTGACACGGCGCAGGAGGAGAGCGTCGATACGATCCTCGAATCGGCGGAACTGCGCGAGGCTCAAAACCGGGGCCAGGGACTTGTGGTATCCGGCTGCCTGCCCCAGCGTTTCCGCGAAGATTTGCCGAAGCTCTTGCCGGAAGTTGATGCATTCATGGGCATCGATCAGGTTTCGCAAGTTGCCGATATCGTTCAACAAGCCCTCGTCCATCGCGCGGCTCGACTCAGTCCTGAACCACCGCAATCGCGCGCGAAACGACAAATTGTTTCCCGATTGGCTGAACTCAGCAAAGGCCAGCCCGAATCCCCCAGTGCGCCTGAGGAAAACCTCCGCGGCGCCGAGAAGTTTGGCCGCACCAAGACAACCCTCACGCCCATTCCGCCAGGAAAGCCGTCGGCCACCGACGGATCACGGATCACGGATCACGCATCACCGCCCTTGGTCTCCGTCAGCCCACGCCCAGTTTACATTCCGGACTATGCGACACCGCGCTTTCGATTGACTCCCGAGCATTTTGCTTACGTCAAAATCGCTGAGGGCTGCAATCATCCCTGCAGTTTTTGCACGATCCCGCGCATGCGTGGCGCCCATCGGAGCCGGCAATTGAACGGCATTGTTGAGGAGGCTCGCGGGTTGATCGCCAGCGGGGTCAAGGAACTGAACTTGATCTCGCAAGATTCGACCTATTACGGGCTCGATTTGCGTCCGAAACGCAACGGTTCGATCGCGTCGCCGCAAAAATTCCGCGAAGCGGCGCAGGCTTTGCCCGCTGACACGCCGACGCTTTGCACATTGTTGCGGGCGCTCAACGATTTGCCCGGGGATTTTTGGATTCGATTGCTTTACACGCATCCTGCCCATTGGACCGACGACCTCATTCGAACGATTAGCGAATGTCCGAAGGTCGCGCGTTACGTCGATATGCCGTTGCAGCACATTCATCATAATATGCTCGAACGGATGCGCCGTGAGACTTCCCAGGAATACATTGTCGATCTCATAGCTCGAATTCGTGCTGGGATACCAGGGATTGCGATCCGAACCACCTTTATCGTCGGGTTTCCAGGAGAAACGGAAGTCTATTTTGAAACGCTTCTCAACTTTATTCGTGAAACGAAGTTCGAACGCCTGGGCGTGTTTACTTACTCACAAGAAGAGGGAACGCTGGCTGGAAAGATGATGGGCCAGGTGATGGCATCGGTCAAAAAGGCGCGCCGGAAACGAGCGATGGCTGTGCAACTTGACGTGGCGCGCCAGGTTTCCAGCTCGTTTGCCGGAAAAACGATCAAGGTGCTGGTCGAGCACCGGGCGACCGCGAAGGAATTGTCCAACGCCCAAGTCAGTTCGTGGGAGCATGGGCTAATTCGGAGTGAGGGCTCGATTTTGGAAGGACGGCACCTCGTCGCACGCAGCGAAGCGGACGCACCGGACATCGATGGCCGCGTTTATGTGCGAGGCAAATTACCGTTGGGCCAATTTGCTCAGGTCAAGGTCATCGGCCACACGGATTACGACTTGATTGCAGAGCTCTAGCATGCAGTCAAGGTTAGCCCTCCCCGTGAACCCCCTGGGAGGACAGGGCGTCCCGCCTGTCCTTCTTTTGGTGTACGCAGATGCAGGACAAGCGGGACCCCCTGTCCTGCCACGTTCATGGGCGCAATGCGCGAAATCTTGTTTCGGCGAAGTCTCTCCCTGTCCGATGGGGCGAGGCGAAACGCCGTTGCAAAGTCTTTTCCTTCGCCCCATCGCATAGGGAGAGGGAGATCATGAACGTTCCCAACAAGCTCACCATCTCGCGCCTGGTGCTCACGGTCGCGTTTTTGGCGGCGATCTTTTCTGAACTGCCTTTCTCGAAGACCGCGGCGCTGATTCTCTTCTCGATCGCGAGCTTGACCGATTACTACGATGGCAAGATTGCGCGGCGAGACAAATTAATTACGAACTTTGGGACATTGATGGACCCGCTGGCGGACAAGATTTTGACTTGTTCGGCCTTTATCGCGTTCGTGGGAGAAGGAGAGATGGCCGCCTGGATGGTTGTGATTATTGTGGCGCGCGAATTGGCCATTACCGGATTGCGGCTGCTAGCAGCTTCGCAGCAAGTCGTGCTGGCCGCTGAAGGCTACGGCAAACACAAGACAATTTCCCAGATCGTCGCGATCATCTCTGTGCTCGTTCTGATCAGTTTCCCCGAATGGGGTCCGTGGGCTAAGCTTGTTTTTGCGTGGTGGGTGCCAACCTTTACTGAACTGTCCAAGTGGGTCGCAGTTTCGCTCACGTTGATCTCGGGCGCGCTTTATTTCTGCCGAAATGGGGGAGTTTTTCTGCGCGATCTATAGTGTCGTGTCCTTATGAAGATAACGAAACAGAGGGAGAGGAGATTTTCCGAATTCACTTTCCTTGACTCGGAGCATTCGGACGCCGCCAGATCTTGGAGTGCGGCGATGGAGTCTGCGCAATCGCCTCTTTGCCGGCAAGCGGTCCGAGTCCGCCCCGCGCTGGCGAGAGTCTTCGATGGCTGCGGACGCCAAAGCGGTGACTCCGTTTCTCTGCGTCATGAACCTGGCCTTAGGAGCGCGGCATTTACGCCGCCTCAACATCCAAGTTTGGGACCATCCCTGGGATGAATCGCTTCGCGCTATGGCTGGCGCAAGGGTTGGGATCGGGCCTTGTTCCGGTTGCGCCCGGAACATTCGGTTCCATGATCGGGATGGTTTGGTTTCTTCTCCTCGTGAGCGTGCCAAGCGGCTTCGTTTACGTTTGCGGTTTGATCGTGGGAATCGCCGTCTCGGTCCGCGTCAGCGGCTTGGCTGAAAAGTTGTTAGGGCAAAAGGATCCGAGTTCGGTGGTTGTGGACGAAATCGTTGCTGTGCCGTTTTGTTTTCTAACCTGGATCGCGGCATTGTGGCTGAAATATGGACATTGGCCCAGCGCTGGCGTTTTTTTGACTTGGAACACTTGGCCTTACACGCTCGTCCTGTTGGTCGCGTTTCGGGTCTTTGACATTGCCAAGCCGTGGCCTGTGCGGCAGAGCCAGTGCCTCAAAGGAGGCTGGGGGATCACGGCGGACGATCTGCTCGCTGCGGCGTACGTGAATCTTTGTGTCTTGGTAGCGATGTCGATTGGCTTCTGGCCACGCTAAGTGAGTCGTAGCGCAAGCGGCGATTCGCGCCGCGGATTTCGCTGATTGACGCGCATGAGGCTCAAAACTCACGATGAGTCATCCTCACGCAAAATGCGTGAAAATAATCAACCACGCCCTTCGGTTGGCGTAGAACCAACGGGGGCATCGCTCGAAGGCAAGTGAAGAATATGCCGATGGATGTGCGTTCCGACGCACATCCATCGGCTGAAACCGGCGAAAATCGTTGTATCCACTCGGGGCTCAGACAACTGGCACTAGCTCTGCTCAAGATAATTTTGACTCGCGCTAAAGATTTTTAAAAAAGAATTTTTAGCAAAATTCGTTGACACTCTGGTTGGTTTTATTAGAGTGCGGCGTCCCGTAACCCAAAATTAACCGAAAGAAACTATGAACCGCGTTTTTCATAAATACAAAGTCGGGGCTTTCACGCTCATCGAGCTGTTAGTCGTTATTGCTATCATTGCAATTCTGGCAGGTATGCTTCTGCCCGCCCTGGCCAAAGCCAAAGCCAAGGCCCAACGCATCAAATGCGTCAACAATCTCAAAAACGTCGGTTTGGCCTTCCGGATCTTCGCCACAGATAATGGGGACCGGTATCCAATGAGCGTTTCGACCAACGAAGGCGGCTCATCGGAATTCACCACCGCAGCCCAAGCTCCGCTCAATTTTTATCACTTTAGAACGATGTCCAACGAGTTGAGCACGCCGAAAATCATCGTCTGCCCCAGCGACGGCACCAAAACCGAAGCAACGAACTGGACCACTCACTTGAACGTCTTAAAGAATAAGGCAGTGAGCTTCTTCGTCGGCTTTGATGCAGATGAAACGAGGCCACAGTCACTGCTTGCTGGTGACCGAAATATCACCAACGACACAAGCACTCCAGTCCGGCCTGAGACGGAGGTTAATAAGGCTGCCAACTCCGGTCAAACCGTCAAGATGGGCACCAATCACACGGCAACCAAGGGTGCAGGCTGGACCAAGGACCTTCACCAGAACCAAGGCAACATCGCGTTGGGCGACGGTAGCGTGCAGCAGCTTTCTACGAGCCGCCTCCGTGAACAACTCAAGACTAGCGACACGGACAACAACTTCGGTTTCCCCTAAACCGCGAGTTCAGACGTAAAGTTTAGAATTATTAAGAGGCATCCGAAAGGATGCCTCTTCTGCTTTTAACCTCCTTACATAAGCAACCTTCCTGTCGCGGCGTCTCGTAAGAGCGCCGCCATTCCTAAACATTCAAGTTTGCGGCGCTCTCACGAGACGCCGCTACAAAACCATCGAGTCAGCCGTTAGCTCAACGATCTCTTTTAGACGCGTGCTGGGCCGGAACTGAATAGTTCGAAAGAGCTTATCCACAACGGGCTTGCGCCGCAGCATATCTTCGAAGCCCTCGGCGTATGCCTCACGGTATGGAACAAACGAGATCGGTGAATTTGAATTCAACGTTTTCACCACCAACTCGGCCAGTTCCTTGATGCTAACCTCATCGGTTCCACCGACATTAAAAACTTCGCCGCTCGCTGCCGGACACTTCTGCAATCGAATCAATGCCTCGACGGTATCTTTCACGTAGCAGAAACAGCGCGTTTGGCGCCCGTCGCCATGAACCTTCAGCGGGCGCCCGGCCTTGGCCGCCTCAATGAACCTCGGCAAAACCATCCCGTAACGGCCCGTTTGCCGCGGTCCGACTGTGTTGAATAATCGGACAATGACCACTCGCAAGCCCCGCTCTTTCGCGTAGGCGAGCGCCAAAAACTCATCCACGAGTTTGGAACAGGCGTAACTCCAGCGTCCCAGGTGCGGGGGGCCAATGATCAAGTCATCTTCTTCGCTGAAGGCCGGCTTTTGGCTTTTCCCGTAAACCTCGGAAGTGGAGGCTAGAAGGAGCGGAACTCCCCGCTCCCCAGCCGCTTCGAGGATGACTTCGGACTCACGCAGATTTGTTTGGATCGTCCGAATAGGAGAATGAACGACCAACTCGACACCTACCGAGGCTGCCAAATGGAAGATGAAGTCCGTTTGCGTCACGACTTGTCTGAGTTCGCGACACTCAGAAACTTTGACCTGGATAACTCGCAGTTGGGAATGTGAGGCGGCCGCTCGAAGATTGTTCAAGCTTCCGGTCGAGCAGTCATCAATGATGGTTACGGCGTGTCCATCCTGCAGAAGCCTTTCCACAAGATGCGACCCGATGAAGCCAGCACCTCCCGTAACTAGAATCCGCTCTTGTGTCATTCAGAAGTATTCCGTTCTTAATGGGCAATTTCCATAAACGCCTGCTCAGGATCGCAGCCTTTAGGCTGCAGAAACAGGCGATTGTCCTTGCAGTTCCCAACGTGCTGCAGCCTAAAGGCTGCGGTCGCGAGGTGCTCCTGGCAGGATCCGACTCCCCAGTCCAAACGTTGAGGTGCACCTAGACAGGCGGGACGCGCTTTCCTGCCAAGTTTACGGTTCATTCGGAAAGCGCGGTTGCCACCGCCTGAGCCAATCGTTGTCGATAGTTTGGGCTGGCGATCAGTTTTGCCTCCTCGACATTCGAAATAAATCCTCCTTCAAGCAGGACTGCCGGGCGCTTCTGTCCTTGCAGAACCGTCATGAACCGCGCCCGACGGATGCCTCGATCCTTGCGTCCGCTCGCCTGAATCAGGGCGCGATGCAAACGGACCGCATACTGAAGGTTCTCGGTGTCGTGGACATTGTTCGGGTAAACGAGACGCGGATCATCGTCGTACTCGCGTATTATGTTCGAAGGCATGCCTGTTGGCGTCAGGCAGTAGGTCTCAATGCCCATCGAATCGTTGCGCGCCGACGCACCTTTCACAGAATTAAAATGAAGACTGACAAAGAGGTCGGCCTGTACCTTTTCGGCAAAGGCCACTCGATGGGTGGCTGATAAATCGATATCTTGAGTCCGCGTCAAAAAAACGTTCCAGCCCTTGGCGGTCAACAGTGGCTGCACACGCAAGGCCCAGTCCAGCGTATAATCTTTTTCGTACGTCTCATTGAGCGCCGACTTAGCGCCTGTGTTTTCGCCGCCATGACCCGCATCAATCACGATGGTCAGGCCTGTCCGCAAAACCGGCTTCACCATCAACGGCGCAAAATTCTTGACCACATCTAGCGCATGGACCAAGAGCTGGCCATCGGCCACTTGAGGTTCGAAGCCCAAGGCCACGCCAAGTCCGTCCCAATAGGCCATTCTGCTGCCGACGGATAAACTTAACGCGCCCGCCGGGCTTTGCATCTCGTACGCCAAGTCTGGATTTCCCTTCACCATTTGAATTTTGCCCCAGGCATTGGTCTGGCACCACCCGGCCCAAGAAATCCACTTCTGGCCCCGCAACAACTGCGCCAGTTCAGCGACATTGACCACACTTCGCGCCAGCTGACTGGGCAATTGATTCGTTTGAACTACGATCACGTCCGTGGCCTTAGGTTCGGGATCTTTTGGCGCCATTTGGGTTTCGATCGGGGTGATCTTCTTGATCTGCTTGGGAGGAGTTGGGCAAGCCGTCAACAAGAGCAAGGCAAAGAGAGAGAACGCCGTTTTGCGCAGATTCAACACGCCGGCATTTTGCTTAAGTTAAAGTCCGACTCAAGCAGGATGTGTGATCTCGTGCGCACGCGTGACTCAAGGATCGACCCACCTGGCAATCCTTGGACCCCCATGCGCAGTGCATCCCGAAGTTGTCGGTAGCGGCGGGCATCCTGCCTGCCGCAGAGGGCGTGCATCTTGCCGCCCGGAGCAACGCTTGAAACGAGGAGGCTGTGTTCTAGTGCGTGCGCGTGATCCGCCGGGCAGGATGCCCGCCGCTACGATGTGCCGACAACTTCGGGATGCACCGCCCCTCGTGCGACTGCGCGACTGCTTCAAAGATTGACGCGAAACGGCTCACCCATAAGATGGCCGGCGTTTTCCAAAGCACATTTTATGAGCAGCAAATACGACGAAGCAGTCGCGACCAACATCACCTCAGTTTCGAAGGAAGCCCGCGTTTTCCCGCCGCCCAAGGAGTTTTCGAAGAAGGCTCATATCAAATCGCTGGCTCAGTACCGCAAGCTTTATGTCGAATCGATCCAAGCGCCGGAAAAGTTTTGGGACAAACAAGCGAGGAACGAATTGGTCTGGTTCAAACCTTGGAAAAAAGTTCTCCAATGGAAGGAACCGTTCGCGAAGTGGTTCATTGGCGGCCAACTCAACGTCAGTTTCAATTGCCTGGACAAGCATCTGGACACTCCGGTGGCTAATCGAGCCGCCCTCATTTGGGAAGGCGAACCCGCCGGGCCGGGCAAACCGGGCGAGGAACGCGTTTTAACTTATCGACAACTGCATCGCGAAGTCTGTCTCTTTGCCAATGTCCTCAAACGAAATGGAATCAAGAAGGGCGACCGCGTCATTATTTATCTGCCCATGGTTCCAGAGGCGGCGATTGCGATGCTCGCTTGCACGCGGATTGGCGCCGTGCATTCTGTCGTGTTCGGCGGTTTCAGCGCGCAATCGGTGGCTGATCGCATTTTCGATTCGCAGGCGAAGATGGTCATCACAGCGGACGGCGGATTCCGGCGTGGCCAATGCGTGCTCCTAAAAAAGAACGTGGACGATGCGCTCGCGCTGAAAGACGCGCAAGGCAATCGGCTCGCGAAGACGATTGAGAAGGTCATCGTTCTGCGCCGCGCGGCCAACGAGGTTCACATCGAAGAGGGCCGCGACGTTTGGTGGCATCGGGAACTTGAATATGTTGATGCTGATTGTCCCGCTGCCAAATTGGACAGCGAGCATCCGCTCTTCATCCTCTATACGAGCGGTTCGACCGGCAAACCGAAAGGCATTTTGCACACGACCGGCGGTTACCTGTTGGGCGCGAAAATCACCACCAAGTATGTGTTCGATTTGAAAGAGACCGATGTGTACTGGTGCACCGCTGATGTCGGCTGGGTCACCGGTCATAGCTACGTTGTGTATGGTCCTTTGGCCAATGGCGCGACCAGCTTGATGTACGAGGGGGCGCCGAATTTTCCGGAGCCGGACCGCTTCTGGCGTATCGTCGAAAAATACCGTGTCAATGTGCTGTACACCGCGCCAACGGCCATTCGCGCTTTCATGAAATGGGGTGTGGAATGGCCCAAGAAACATGACTTGAGTTCGCTGCGTTTGCTCGGCACGGTCGGCGAACCGATCAATCCCGAAGCCTGGATTTGGTATTACGAGGTGATTGGTGGGAAGCGCTGCCCGATTGTCGATACGTGGTGGCAAACCGAGACGGGCGGGATCATGATCACGCCGTTGCCGGGCGCGACGCCAGCCAAGCCGGGTTCGGGCACGTTGCCATTCTTCGGCGTGTTGCCCGAGGTAGTCGATGACAAAGGCAACGGCGTTCCGCGGAACACCGGCGGGAAGCTCGTCATCCGCAAACCTTGGCCGAGCATGCTGCGCGGCATTTGGGGTGATCCCAAACGTTACAAGGAGACTTACTGGAGCGAGGTTAAAGGGAGCTATTTTACCGGCGACGGCTGTCGCGAAGACAAAGACGGTTACTTCTGGATCGTCGGACGAATCGACGACGTCTTGAACGTCGCGGGACACCGCATTGGGACAGCAGAAGTCGAAAGCGCATTGGTCAGCAATCAGAAGGTCGCGGAGGCGGCGGTAGTGGGCCGCCCGGACGAACTCAAAGGGCAAGCGTTAGTGGCTTTCGTCACATTGAAGAGCGGCGTCACGGCGGCGCCGGAATTGCGCGATGAACTGCGCAGTCATGTGGCTAAGGAGATTGGCCCAGTGGCGAAGCCCGATGACATACGATTTGCGGAGGCACTGCCGAAGACTCGGTCAGGAAAAATCATGAGGCGCTTGCTCAAGCAGATCGCGGCGGGCGGCGAGATCAAGGGCGACACGACAACGCTCGAAGATTTCAGTGTGTTGGCGCAGCTGAGCCAGAGCGAAGAGTAACTGTATCGACTGTTTGAAGGCGGGACGTTCAACTTTCAAAATGGAAGACGCTCGATCAGTGGTGCGGACAAGAATGTCCGCGCGCCGATTTCACGGTCAGACTAGGGCGCGGCTTTTCTCCGCAATAGCGGATTGCCGATACGAAGGTTAGCATTTTGTTCGGAACATTCCGTTTTCAGTTCTTTACGCTTGCGGCATGAGTAAACCCAAATGCCGCGACATTTCTGCT
>Ga0194121_10000745_pt1 | contig 56769 bp, 74 predicted proteins | sample TA2MahCa50mmetaG_FD_148609 | JGI IMG/M metagenome (GOLD analysis project Ga0194121, IMG submission 148609) | Freshwater microbial communities from Lake Tanganyika, Tanzania - TA2015020 Mahale Deep Cast 50m | ecosystem: Environmental > Aquatic > Freshwater > Lake | place: Tanzania: Lake...
CATGTCCCGATCAAGGTTCAATGCGCCGATTCTCGCAGGCGCGGGGTCACTTCGACCCGACGATTTGCAAATAAATCAGTGCGTCCGTTAATAATAAAGTGCCCCATGATTTGCGCGAACAGTGGCTTGCCCGTGTTCATAGTTCATCTCCGAAGAAATCAATCTCTGGACGTTACTTAAACTGGAATACGGATAAATTGATTTCAAATCGGCACCACAATAAATCGTTCTCTAACCCGCCCCATACTCATTATTGAGACGGATAGCTGCAAGTTAACGGGACACTACTGATCAAACTCATGAGATCCCTATCTAGCGAAGTTACATTGCCTCATCGCTTGGCAAAGATCGTCCAGCAGGCTGGACCGTCATTGACTCTTGACGAATGCGGCGATTACGTAAGATGACGGGATCGAGGATGTCACCACACTGGACGCATCGTGTTATGACACAATCCAACTCACCCGCGCTGTTCAGCAGATCTGTCGACATCTCCTTGACCATTAAACCGCCGCATCTCAGACAGGATGAGTGAGGCAGCGCCAACGACAGAGCTGATTCACTCGCCATCTGGCCGATTGTCTTTTTTTGCTCCGCTTTTGCCATAATGACCTCCATTGGATCGTAGTTCAATGTTTGTCATATGTATGTCTAATTTATAATCACAAATGTCCAATGTGTCAAGTGTCATTTATGATATTTTGACAAACATTGAACATTATAATAGGATCTAGATATCGAATATGAATACTCATAGAATTCATAGAGTTGCAAAGCTTACGGGCCTCTCGCGAGATGTTATCCGCGTGTGGGAACGGCGGTTTGAAATCCTAAAACCGACTCGAGGATCCAATCGTTATCGCAATTATTCCGATGAAGATGTCGCGTTGCTGCGCTTCCTGAAGGCGCAACTGGATACGGGAGCCTGGATCGGAGAGTTGTCGAAACTAGGACGTGAGGAATTGTTGCGGCGAGCACACGCCAGTGCGCCGCAAGTGTCATTCGTCGACAATACCTTCAGCAGACTCTTGAAGGAACTGCTGTTCAGCTTGAATCCCTTCAATCGTCTGATCTTTGAGAAGCTTTTGAACAGTGCTGTGGCAATGATTCCCTTTGAAGAAGCGCTACATGGAATCTTGCTCCCGCTTCAGGAGCAAATTGGGCAGCTTTGGCACGACGGTCATCTGGACGTGGCCATCGAACATTACGTTACACGGCAAATCCAACAAAAGATTTTCTCCGCCATGAATCAGCTTCCAGTCGCTGAGTTTGGTGCCAAAGTGGTCGTGGCCTGCCCACCTCGCGAAGAACACGACATTGCCGCGTTTGCAGTGGCGTATCGATGTCGTATTCGCGGCTGCCGAGTTCACTATTTGGGAGCCAATGTGCCTCTCGTCTCACTGGCCAGGCTCTGTGAGCAGGTGGAGCCGGATCTGACCATCATGTCATTTCCTGTCGCACTTCCTAAAGCCAATGCGACTGAGCTAGTTCAAGCTCTTGCCGATGAAGTGTGTCCCACTTCCGATCTAGCCGTCGGTGGACATGGCGCGCTCGCCATGCGTGACATTTTCATGACATACGATATTGCGGTTCTGGAGAATTTCGCTGACTTGGATCACAGGCTGGATCGATTGATAAGACACCCCGTCTTTCGCAGATGACCAGGAGGGGCCGATCAGATGGCATCTTACCCGCTCACAGTATTCTATGACGGAGCCTGCCCTCTTTGCGATCGAGAAATCGCCCTTATGAAGTACTTGGACAAGCGTGGGAGGTTGAAATTTTCCGACTTTTCACGGCCGGACTTTGCCCTAACATCAATAAACATATCTCCCGCTGAACTTGGGAGAATCATTCATGCCCATTGGGATGACGGGCCCGTCATCACCGGCGTCGATGTGTTCCGAGCTATGTGGGAAGCCGTCGGCCTAGGATTCTTGGCGAGGCTCAGCCGTCTTTCTTTCGTCGAGCCACTTCTCGTGAAGGCCTATACATGGTTCGCACGTAATCGATTGAGACTCACTGGTCGGCTGCACGCCTGCGGAGGAGACGCATGCACAGGTCCTGCAGGCCGGAACAGTCTGTAAACGGGCAGGATGATCGTCTCCTGCCCGCTCGTACATGTCAACCTTCGCTATAGACGTTCATCCATTACTTGCCTTGAGAGAGATGAGTGACGGCATTTTCAGCGCGCCTCGTGGCCACGTCGGCATGACCAGCCTTACCATGCTCAATCGCCTCTTTTAGATGAGTAATCGCTTCTGCCAAATGCGGACTCTCGCCTCCTTTCAGGGCCAGCTGCAGCGACGCTTCGGCATGGGTCACAAGCTTCTCAGCATGGCCCTGTTTGCCGTGATTCACCGCTTCCGTCGCTTGCTCGATAGCATCCTTGATGTTTTGCTTTTCTTGACGCACGACATCACGTCGTGCCCCACCTTCTCCGAATGCTGACTGGATCGGCATACCTGTGGTGATCACCATGGTTAACAATCCCGTCAGCACAGTGGCTAGTCGTAGACTATGTCCTGTCATATACATACAGCTCCCCTTTATTCAAAGACGTTAGATCACACTTATTGAACTCGCGTCGTTAGGACCGGGCACCAGACCGCCATACTGGCCGCCTCTTCTGAAGCTGAGGATATCACGAGACCATCCTCAGTCAAATGACTTGCCGATGCAGTCAAATCCTGTCTCGGAACATGACCGACGTCACTTTTTCACAGGAAACGCATGGGATACCTCCTCGGTTTAATGTGAAAACAACGACAGCTATTAATAGTGTGCTCACTCGTGAGCGTTGGGAGCCCTCCCTGATCGGTCAGGCGCGGCATGTCAGTTGCCCCCTTTCTTCTCTCCTTCACAACCATCGTGTTCTACTCTGTACGAGCGCTGAGATGTATCTCTGAAACTTCCTTTGCCACCACGTCCTGGTGGTGATCAATGCACTCTCGACAGCAATGACAGAGCCACGACCTAAAACCTACGGATTCCTTGCACATCTGAACCCGCTGTTAAAGTTGCGATACGCCGGTGAGTCGACGTCGGTCGTCGAGGGGGTGTTGAGGTCCCGGCGTGCAGAGCGCAGGCTCTCGGGGGCCATATCCCACGAGCCGCCCCGCATCACTTTGAATTTGCCGCTTTTCGGTCCCAGCGGGTTTCGTGCTGGGCTGGTCGCATAATAGTCAGGGTCATACCAGTCGTTTACCCATTCCCAGACATTACCCGCCATGTCATAGACCCCGTAGGGGCTCTTACCGCGTTTCAATTGCCCCACCAGTACCAGCGCATCATGCTTATTCCACTTATCCTTCTCCTGCCCATAATTGGCTCGGCTTGGATCGGGTGGATCATTGCCCCATGGATAGATCCGCCCGTCCGTCCCCCGTGCCGCCTTCTCCCATTCTGCTTCTGTCGGCAGCCGTTTACCGGCCCACTTGCAATAGTTGTTCGCATCCTCCCAATCAACATTGACAACCGGGCGGTTCTGATGAGGGCGCTCGTCCATCGTCGACCACATCGGCGGAGGGTATGTACTGACAGCATCCAGAAACTTCGCATATTGCCCGACCGTTACTTCATAGACATCGATATAATAGGTATTGAGAAACACCTTGTGCTCGGGCTTTTCATTGTCACTACCTTCGTTGCTCCCCATGGTGAAATCCCCGGCGGGCACGAGCACCATAGGACTCACATTTTTGAGCTTAATCTTCTCCGGTCGCTTGTCCCCCGTATAATCTTTGTGTTCGACAGATTTTCCTCCATGTGAGAAGGTATGCATGAATGCGACAACTTGCCAGATCTGGTCTTCTGAGAGGAGCGATTTGTATGGCATCATTGGCGTCTTTGGAATCCCTTCAGCCACCCGCCAGAACCAATAGCTATCTGAGAAGCGTTTAATATGTTTCAGGCTGCGAACCCCCTCCCCACTTCTTACTGGTTCACCGTCCTCGCCATGGCAACCAGTGCAAGAGACCTTTGGGTTGGCTTCACCGAAATAAATATCTTTTCCCTCCTTGATGATCTTTGGATTCGTCCACCAGCCAGCTGGCATTTTTTTCTTGGCATAAGCGGCTGACACTGGATCTAACGGCATAAGTTCGGCTGAAATGGCGATCCCTTCTGAGAGAGTCAGGACCGCTACCAACAGCATGATACATTGCGCGATTATCCTGTCACTCATGCAGGATCTCCTATTGCCACCTCAACTTATTGCACAACTGATAGTGCTTTACTATCAATTGGATAATATCATGTTGACTTTGGATCAGGACAGGTCACAATAAATAGACTAGTCCTTTTCATCCTCGTCTTTTGTTTCTTTTTGCACTTCTTTCAAGACCATCACACCCTGAACTCGGCTCGCATTGAGATCGCTCTCCGGGACTTTCTTATGGACAAGATTCTGATGGCAATCGATGCAAGTGGCGCCTTCGGTTTCCATCTTTTTGTGTGCGGCTTTCGCGGAGGCCCCGGGTGGCTTAGTATTCTTATGGCATTCTCGACAGGTGACGCTATCCCAGTTCTTTAAGGACATACGAGCGTAATGGGCCATAATTGGGCGACGCTCATTAAACTTTTCGATCGTCGAATAGTCATACTTCATCTCCGCGAGGACTGCCCTTGTCCCATCATAGATGTGGGTCCAGAGAGCCAGATGGAAATTTCCTAATCCTTGCGGGACATGGCAGTCCTTGCAGCCTGGATCTGCCCCTAGCGCCCCATAGTGGGACGACTTTTTTAGCTCCTCATAGGGGTAAGTCTGGGAATGGCAGCTCACGCAGAACTCAGTTCTCGAGAGAGCATGCTCCCCGCCGAAGACCACGGCAATTCCTCCAACCATGAGAAAGGCGCCAACAAGCAGAGCGCCCCCCGATGCGCTTAAGTACTGGCGGATTTTCCCTACCATAATGAACTCCTTATTGTATGTTCACTGTTTGTTTCTCCAATGTCTAATGTATAGATCATTATGTCAGCGTGTCAAGCCTTATGGCAATAAATCTTTGACAAACACTGTACATTATAATAGGATTTGAATTATCAATGTATAATCATAGAATTCATCGAGTTGCGAAGTTGACCGACCTCTCAAAAGCTGTAATACGGGTCTGGGAGAGGCGGTATGGACTTGTCAAACCTTTGCGGAGCGCCAACCGTTATCGGGAATATACCGATGAAGACGTAGCCCTGCTGCGGTTCCTTAAAGAAGAGCTGAATCGCGGTTACACGATTGGCGTACTGGCAGATGAGGGACGAGAGTCACTGCTTCAGCGAATGCGCATGACCCTAATTCCGAAGCAGGAAGAGCTTACCCCGCACAAGAATCTGCTCAACGAACTGGTTTGGTGCCTTGATCCCCTCGACAAAATCCGCTTTGAGCAAAAACTTAACGGAGCAGTTGCCGTCATTTCGTTTGATGAGGCGGTACAGCGCATTCTCCTTCCCTTACAACTCCGCGTTGGCGAGCTGTGGCATGAAGGCCGGCTGAATATAGCCATTGAACATTACGTCACGAAAGTTATCCAGCAGAAACTCTTCTCCGCAATGAATCAGCTGCCGATCAACGAGTTTGGCCCCCGCGTGCTGATCGCCTGTCCGAACGGTGAGTTTCATGAAATCGGCGCACAAGCCGTGGCTTACCTCACTGCGGCGCGTGGCTGCCATGTGTATTACCTGGGGCCCAATCTCCCACTGGAGGATTTGGAGGCGCTGTGCGAACGTGTGCGTCCGGACTTGATTCTTCTGTCCTTGACTGAAACGAAATCGGACGAAGAAGCACACCGCTTGCTCCAAGACCTACAATTACTCTCTCATCGCTGGCATATCGCAGTAGGCGGTAAGGGCGCAGTCGCTATGGAGCAACTCTTGGAGAATACGAAGATTGCGCTACTTAATGATCTCGCAGCACTTCACAACCATCTCGCGAGCCTTTTTTCAATACAGCAACGGGCATTTCACTAACTCTTCACCATTCTACTTTCTACTTGTCACAGAATCAGCAGATCACCTGACCGTCCAGGGCCCCATGCAACCTAGTTTTCTTCGTCGTTCAGTGTAAGTTCGTCGATCACCTTGCCGATCTTGCAATGCCAGGCTGGCTCCAAATTGGGATGAGCCTTAGCCCTACCTGCGCATTCATCAGCCACCCGAAACCATCGTCACGCTGACAAAGTGAATGCTCTCCGAGCGGGAACACGTCACAACGGACTTAAGATTGACGGAAAGCCTCTATCGAAGGAATCGAGACATTGAGATTCTCGTGCAGGACCGATTCCTCGTCCAACCAGACATCGCCTTCGGGTTGACCAGTTGCCGTTGACTCGAGAGATTTGAAATCGAACAGCCGGGGGTCCATCAAGAGCGAGGGGGCGACATTGGTCAAAGCGGCAGCCATACTGTCGGAGCAACCAGGTGACTCCCGTTCCCAGTCACGGAGCCAGGTCTTCACCTTTTTCCGCTTCAGATCTTCCTGTGATCCACAGAGGTCACAGGGGATGATGGGGAATGTCCGCAACTCAGCATAGCGCGCTAGATCCGCCTCTTTCACAAAGGCCAGCGGACGAATGACCAGATGCCGCCCGTCCTTCGACCGCAGCTTGGGTGGGATCGCTTTGAGTTTTCCGGTGTAGAACAGGTTCAGAAAGAGCGTCTCAACGATATCGTTGCGATGATGGCCCAGGGCGATCTTGGTGGCGCCGAGTTCCGTCGCTATCCGATAGAGATGGCCTCGCCGTAATCGCGAGCACAGCGAGCAAGTTGTCTGTCCCTCCGGAATCAGCCGCTTCACAATCGAATAGGTATCACGTGTCTCGATGTGGAAAGGCACACCCCGGCTTGCCAGATACTCAGGCAGCACATGGACCGGGAAGCCCGGCTGCTTTTGATCGAGATTGACGGCTACCAAATCAAACTTCACTGGCGCGCGGCGTTGCAAAACGAGGAGGATATCCAGCAAGCCATAACTGTCTTTGCCTCCCGACAAGCACACCATCACCTTGTCGCCGTCTTCGATGAGACGGTAGCCGGCGATGGCCTGGCCCACCAGCCGGCATAGCCGCGTTTGCAGTTTTTCCGTTTCCTCGTCCAGCTTGTGAAGCGGGGCGAGTGATGTGTCGGGCACGTGCATAGGCAGGATTGTACCCGCTCGCACGACAGCCTGTCGACCGTGAGTCTTACAACGAGTGTTGTCGTGCGGCCTTGACTCTTTCGGACTGTTTCTCTGCTTGCTGCGGCTTCATCCTCCTCAACGCCGACTCCATCCAGCAGTGTCTTACGTTGCGCGTGCTATATTTTCTTATGAACAAACAATCACGGGAAGATCCGACTGTTGAGGCGGTACGAAGAGATGGATATTCTCAAAACACCCACCACGGGACAAGAAGAACCGGCGTGAGCCTCGCGACCCGATGACGCACTTCTGAATTTGCCGATGTGCGATGTTCATGTCGAAATTCGTGGAGGGTTTCTCGATCAGCCAAATGTCAAACTGAACCATAAATTGGAAGCACGAAGACTGCTCTTTCGTCCCCATTTTTGGCTCTCAAGCGAGTGGTTTACTCCCAATGGTGTCTCCGGCATCGCCGTGCCGTTCTACCTCGCCTATCCCTGTTTGGCGAAGCTTGGATAAGCCCAGATGTTGGAAGTGGAAGGAGATACGACGGACTGGTGCCTGCGCATCTTGCGCCATGAAGCCGGCCACCCGATTGAAAACGCCTACAAGATCTGGCGCCGTAAAGTCCGTCAGCAGATCTTCGACAAATCGTCTCAACGCTATCCCCTGTACTATTCGCTCCGATCTTATAGCAGAAGCTTCGTCCGCCATCTGAATGTGTGGTGCGCACAAAATCATCCGGACGAAGACTTCGCCGATTCGGCCACAAAGACCGGCTACCAGTATCAGGACCTGCTGCAGAATATTTTGAATGCCGGTCTTCGCTGGCAACCCGCCAAAGCCGCGTGACTCCTCGCTCCCAAGCGTACATCACTCTCACTCGACATCCACGATAACACAGCCCCTACTTGAGGAACGAGCAGGCCTTACAGTATTCTTGGACTCGCTGAACACACAGCAGACTGTTTGATCATCTGCCATGACTCCTGCACAAGCCGCATCTGCCTTGTTCAACGCCATGCCACAGCCAATCTCTCCGTCGCAGCTCGAAGAGTATGGGGTCACCGTCTCTGAATCTGATGCACATGCAATTTCACGGGAAATCTTGTCATTGAATCTGTATTGGATCTCGGCCGCCATTGACGCTCATATCCCGGCGAAGTATCGCGAAGCGATCAGCTCCACACTGCTGGAAACGATCCAAGCAATCTGGTGGCAACCGGGCCAACTTGGTACCGGCAGTTGGAAAGAGTACCGGGATGAATTGGACACACGACGAGCCGAATACGGACGGTTGGTAGATCAGGAAGGCATGAGCCACATGGCGATCAGCGCCGAAGCGGTATCACGGATCGAAGACCTAGGGCTCGTCCCTCCCGAAGACCGACAGAAGTTGCTGGTGCTGTTGATCGACTATGCTCCGGCGGCGGAATACGGCCGACTGTTGGAAGAGGTGGGATAATGTAGAATTATGAGTTTTTAGTTGGTTGCAGAAATCGGTGTGCAAGCATCTTCCCGTTGTGATCCAGTTCGTAGAGCAACGGCACGCCGGTGGGGATGTTCAGTTCCAACACCTGCTCCTTCGTCAGCTGTTCCAACTGCATCGCCAGCGCTCGCAGGCTGTTACCGTGGGCGGCAATGAGAATCGTCTCGCCTTTGAGCAAATACGGTTTGATCTTGGCTTCGTAGTAAGGCAACACCCGCTCGGCTGTGTCTTTTAAACTTTCCCCGCCCGGCGGCTTCACGTCGTAGCTGCGTCGCCAGATCTTGACCTGGGCGTCGCCGTACTTCTTTGCCGTCTCCTCTTTGTTCAATCCTTGCAGATCTCCGTACATCCGCTCGTTCAGCGCCTTGTTTTTTTCTATGGGAATGCCTGCCTGATCGACGGCCTCCAAGATCAGCCTCAAGGTTTCATTGGCACGGCTCAACACAGAGGTAAATGCCCGGTCGAAGATAAACCCCTTCAGTTTGACTCCCGCATCCTTCGCTTCTTGAGTCCCACGTGGGGAGAGCGGCACGTCCACCCAACCGGTGAAACGATTTTCCAAATTCCATTGCGATTCACCGTGACGAACCAGAATCAACTGAGCCATCGTCTGTTCCCCTCAAGCCGATGATAGTCCGCACGCCCAAAGAAAAATGGATCGCGACATCACGACGTGACGTGACTATCTCTCCGGAAAACCACCAGATCCTGTCAGACTCCGGATGCCTTTATACTCGTTCTCGCCGCCAATCGCTCCGGTTTTGCTGGACGCAGATCCGGATCCGTCGGACCCTCCTGAACCATTTTGGCAAGTGTGACGAGAAACATCAGATAAAACACGACACCGACCCAGATGACATACGATTGCACACCGCCTGATTCCTTGAGCGCGGTCTCTTGCTCAACCGGATTCAGTCCGCCGGGTTTTGTGATTTCTCCGATGTGCTCCCTGCAATGCCAGTAATAGAGATAGTTCGCCGTGGCGCCTGCCATGACACTCCAAATAAAGCCGGCGGTGAAATCGCCCGTGAGGTAGGTTGAAATCATGGGGCCGACCGCATAGACGAAGGCGTGGAGATACATCTTCCTGTACAGAAACCACAGAAACGAAATAAACAAGAATGCCGGCCAATTCCAGGATAACGCGAATTTGGGGCGCCCATCCGATGAAAACTTTTTGAACGCCTTCAGATACCGGTCGGCATTGGGACCGATAAATTGGCGCCAGGCAGTCTCTTCATCCTGGATCGGTGGGGAAGCAGGATGTTCGGCGGATTCCTCCATCTGGGTGGCGGCGGAACCATGGTCGCCAGTATCGGTGCCCGCGCCGAGCGCGGCGCCGCACTGATGACAAAAATTGGCATCTTCCGGATTCTGTTGGGTACACCGGTTGCACAACCTCATCGTCCGCAGCTTAGCACACTCAGGGCTGAAGCAAATGACCGATCTTACAAACGCTGCCACTTCCCTTCAGAACAATCTGAAAATCGGGCTTCCCTCACCTTCTCCGTCTCTTTCAGTCAGGTTGCTTTCATACCAGTCCTGTGCTAATTTTCCTGACTTTCCAATGCGGTACGTGTGCCATGCCTACTGAAGAATTACGAGAAGCCGCGGCCAAGTATTTAATGCAGACTTATGCTCGCCAGCCGATCTCGATCGTGCGGGGGCGGGGCTCGAAAGTCTACGACCTAGAAGGTCGGGAATATCTCGATTTCGTCGGTGGCATCGCCGTCAATGTCCTGGGGCATGGACATTCGGATCTGGTTCAGGCCATTCAACGCCAGGCCGCTCAGCTCATCCATACCTCCAATCTCTATTACACAAAACCGCAAGTCGAATTGGCAAAAACCCTCGTTGAGCACTCCTTTGCCGACCGGGTGTTCTTCTGCAACAGCGGCGCAGAGGCCAACGAAGCCGCGATCAAACTGGCGCGCCGCTATGCGCACACCAAGTACGGCGAAGATCGGTTCGAAATCATCACGATGAAGAATTCGTTCCATGGCCGGACACTCGCGACGATCACCGCCACTGGACAAGACAAAGTTCAAAGGGGCTTCGAACCGCTGATGCCAGGATTTGGCTACGCGTTCTTCAATGACTTTGCGACAATCGAGTCCCTGACCAACGAACGAACAGCCGGGATTATGCTCGAGCCTATCCAGGGTGAAGGCGGCGTTTACGTGGCCGACCGAGACTACCTCAAGCGCCTGCGTGAGTTCTGCACGAAGCGAGACATTCTGCTCATCTTCGACGAAGTCCAGACCGGCATGGGCCGGACCGGTACGCTCTTCGCATATCAGCAATTGGGGGTGACGCCCGATATTATGACGCTCGCCAAGGGGTTGGCCGGCGGGGTTCCAATCGGCGCGTGTTTGGCGAAAGAGTCGGTGGCCTCGGCTTTTGTGCCCGGAGCACATGCCTCGACCTTCGGGGGAAATCCCCTGGCTTGCGCCGCGGCGCTGGTCGTGTGCCGCGCACTGCTCGAAGGATCGATCTTGGATCAGGTCAAGCGGATGGGGGAGTACCTGGCGAAAGGCTTAGCGAGCTGCAAGGAGCGTTATCGAGCCGTCCGCGATGTGCGCGGCATCGGCCTGCTCCAAGGCATGGAGCTGACCATCGACGCCAAAACCATCGTAGCCGACTGTTTGGCGCGTGGAGTGCTCATCAACGCGACAGGCGAGCACGTCGTGCGGTTCGTTCCGCCACTTATCATCACGCAACAGGAGATCGACAAACTTCTTGAGACGCTCACGACGATTCTCACGCGGAGGGCCGGGGAAGAAAAGGATCCGCATCATTGATGACGCATAAGTCCCGACAGCCGCGCCGCGCACCAGGCTACGCCAAGGATCTCTTGGACATCGCGGCGATGCCGCGCGTGCAGATCACCGACTTGCTGCGCTTAGCCGCTTCGCTCAAGATCAAACAGCAAAAAGGAATATCGCATCGGTTGCTGCCGGGGAAAACGCTGGGGCTGTTGTTTCAAAAACCCTCGACCCGCACCAGGGTGTCGTTCGAAGCCGGGATGAATCAACTGGGCGGTCACGCCTTGGTGCTTGCCATGGGAGACATCCACCTATCGCGCGGCGAGAGTGTGTCGGACACCGCGCGGGTGTTATCCCGCTATCTGGATGGCATCGTGATCCGGACCTATGACCATGCTAACATCGAAGAATGGGCGGCGGCATCCGATATGCCGGTCATCAACGGGCTGACCGACCATAGTCACCCCTGCCAAGCTCTGTCCGATCTGTTGACGATTCAAGAATTCAAGGGTCGGCTCAACGGCCTTACCGTGGCCTATGTGGGAGACGGAAACAATGTCGCCAATTCCCTGATCGAAGCTGGCGCCAAGATGGGCATGCGGATGGCGGTGGGATGCCCGGTCGGGTACCAGCCGGATCAGCATGTGATCGACCGGGCGCGGATCGAAGCAGAATCGACCAATGCCGCCATCGAAATCTTCGAGAATCCTCACGTTGCAGTAAAGGAGGCGGATGTGGTCTATACCGACGTGTGGATCAGCATGGGCCGCGAGCGGGAACAGGTCCGACGGCTGAAAGCCCTAGCCTCGTATCAACTGAATCACCGGCTGCTCCAACGGGCCAAACCGGACGCCATCGTGATGCACTGCCTGCCGGCCCATCGCGGCAAAGAAATCACGGCAGATGTGCTCAATGGACCTCAATCGGTGGTAATCGATCAAGCGGAAAACCGGCTGCATATGCAGAAGGCAATTCTATCGCAGCTGCTCGGCAAACCAAACAACGCATAGGCAGAAACTGGCATGAAACTCAAACCGATCAAAAAGATTGTCCTCGCCTACTCAGGCGGGCTCGACACCTCGGTCATCTTGAAGTGGCTGCAAGAAACCTATGACGCGGAGGTCATCGCATTCTGCGCGGACCTCGGCCAGGGTGAAGACCTGAAAGCCATTAAAGCCAAGGCTCAGTCACTGGGCGTCAAGAAGGTCTACGTCGAAGATCTGCGTGAAACGTTCGTGAAAGATTATGTGTTCCCCATGCTGCGAGGAAACGCCACGTATGAAGGCTGTTATCTGCTCGGCACGTCGATCGCGCGCCCGCTGATCGCACGTCGGCAGGCCGAGATCGCCTTGAAGGAAGGGGCTGAGGCGGTGTCGCACGGCGCGACAGGCAAAGGCAACGACCAAGTGCGGTTTGAACTGACCTACACGGCGCTTGCACCGAGTTTAAAAATCATTGCGCCCTGGCGCGAGTGGACGATGAAATCGCGTCGCGAATTGATCGAGTACGCCGACCGGCACGGCATTCCGGTCACGGCGACGAAAGCCAAGCCCTACAGCATGGACTTGAATCTGTTTCATATCAGCTATGAGGGCGGCATTCTGGAGGATCCCTGGGAATCTCCGCCGGACGAAATCTTCCAGATGACCGTGTCACCCGAAAAGGCCCCGGACAAGGCGCTGGAAATTGAAATCGACTATGAAGCGGGAAATCCTGTGGCGGTGGACGGCAAGAAGATGAGTCCAGCAGCCCTCTTGGCTCACCTCAACAAGCTAGGTGGGGCACACGGGATCGGTCGTGTCGACCTGGTCGAAAACCGCTATGTCGGCATGAAATCGCGGGGCATCTATGAGACGCCGGGTGGGACCATTCTTCACGTGGCCCACCGGGGGCTCGAATCCTTGACCATGGACCGCGAAGTGCTCCATTTCCGGGACAGTTTGATTCCGCGTTACGCAGGCCTCATCTATAACGGCTATTGGTTCAGCCCCGAGCGCGAGATGGTGCAGACGGCGATCGATGCCGCGCAGAAAGACGTGAGCGGCACGGCCCGCGTCAAACTGTATAGAGGCCATTGCACCCTCGCTGGCCGCAAGTCGAAGCACTCGCTCTATCGCCTGGACATCGCCACGTTTGAAGAGGACGAAGTCTACAATCAAAAAGACGCCGAAGGGTTCATCCGGCTGAACGGCTTGCGGTTGAAAATCAGGGCCCAGCGGCGGAAGGCCTCGGCCTGATGGCGCGCGCGAAACGGAACACCGGGACAATGGCCGCGGCCGGCAAAGCCTGGGGTGGACGGTTTCGCGAGAACACAAACAGGCTCGTCGAAGCCTTCACTGTCTCGATCGCTGTCGATCAGCGGCTATATGCTCATGATATTCGGGGAAGCATCGCGCACTGCAAAGCGCTTGAAAAAGCACGCGTGTTGTCGCCTGGCGAGACGCGGATTCTCGTGCGCGGACTCGACTCGGTCAAAACAGAGCTGGACCGGGGACGGTTCACATTTAAGTCCCAGGACGAAGACATTCACATGGCAATTGAACGGCGGCTGACTGAACTGATTGGACCGTTGGGCGGCAAGCTCCACACAGGGCGCAGCCGAAACGACCAGGTGGCATTGGACATCCGGCTCTATCTCCGCGACCAACTCGACCGGTTAATCGAGCACTGCACGGAGCTGCAACGAGTGCTGCTGGCCCAAGCGAAGGCCAATCTGTCAATCGCCATGCCCGGCTATACCCACTTGCAACGCGCCCAACCTGTCCTATTCGCCCATCACCTCCTCGCCTATATCGAGATGCTCGAGCGAGATAAGGGACGGCTCCGCGATACCCGAACCAGGCTCAACGTCATGCCGCTCGGCTCAGGAGCCTTAGCCGGTACGAACTATCCGGTGGATCGGCGCTATACGGCTAAACTGCTGGGATTCCCCATGGTGACGGCTAACAGTATGGATGCCGTGTCTGACCGCGACTTCATGGTAGAAACGGCCTCGGCTCTGTCGCTCATCATGATGCATCTGTCCCGGCTCAGTGAAGAATTGATCATCTGGGCTTCGCAGGAATTCCAGTTCGTCGATCTTCCCGACGCCTTTTGCACCGGCAGCAGCATGATGCCTCAGAAAAAGAATCCCGATGTGCCCGAATTGGTCCGCGGAAAAACCGGGCGGGTTTACGGACATCTGATCGGTCTGCTGACGACGCTGAAAGCCCTCCCCTTGAGTTACAATCGAGACTTGCAGGAAGATAAGCCGGCGCTGTTCGACGCCCTGGATACAGTAACGGCTTCCCTGAACGTCATGACGGAATTGATGCGGCAGCTTAAGGTCAACCGCGCCGTGCTCGGCCGTGCGGTGCAGCGCGGCGGACTGCTCGCCACGGAATTGGCCGATTATTTGGTGGAACGGGGTGTGCCGTTTCGTGACGCCCACGGCATCGCCGGACGGATCGTGCGGGTGGCGCTGGATCAAGGTCGTGAGTTGACGGATTTCTCATTGGCTGAGCTGCGATCCCTTTCTGATCGAATCGAAAAGAGCGTGTTCGCCCGATTGTCCGTCTCAGCGGCGATCGCGCACAAGCGCCAAATCGGAGGAACAGCCAGACACCAGGTGGAGCAACGGATTCACGCATTGGACCGGGTGCTTCGATGAGAAGGCTCGCACTCATTGCTGCGATAGGGCTGTTGAGCGCATGCGGCGTGGCAGGCGGGCCGGTTGCCCCGGAGACCATCGGTGTTGCGCCGGTCATCGAACGACAGAAGAACATCCAGGAGGCCCACGAGGCGAATCAGCGCGACACCTCCACTGAGCCTGAGGAAAAGGATCCCGCGCTGTTAGGACAGGACGAAAACTTGCCCCCATTGCGTCCTGTCGGCACGAGATAACACCCACTACCCGTCGTAATGCCAATGTCCAGGGAGTCGGCGACAGAGTGAGGATTGACACCATGAACAATTTTGAATATCGCCACGGCGAATTGCATTGCGAAGATGTGCCGGTCAGCCGGATCGCGAAAGAGGTTGGCACCCCCTGTTATGTGTACAGCCATGCAACGCTCCTCCGCCATTTCCAGGCGTACGACAGCGCCTTCAAGAATATCCCCCACGTGATCGCCTTTGCGATGAAAGCCAATTCCAATTTGGCCATCTTGCGGTTGATGGCGAAGGAAGGGAGCGGCGCGGATATCGTCTCAGGGGGCGAGTTGTTCAGAGCCATGAAAGCTGGTGTGCCGGCTTCAAAAATTGTGTTCGCCGGCGTCGGTAAATCGCCGGAGGAAATCCGCGACGCGCTGAAGGCCGACATCCTCATGTTCAACGTCGAATCGTCTGCGGAAATTCACGTCATCAACGAGGTGGCGGCCTCGATCGGGAAGAAGGCGCGGATCGCCCTCCGGATCAACCCGGACGTAGACCCCCAAACACATCCCTACATCTCTACGGGCATGAAGAAGAGCAAGTTCGGGATCGCGGCGGATCGGGCGCTGGAGGAATACAAGATGGCGTCCTCCTTGGACCATACCGACGTCGTTGGTGTCCATGCCCACATCGGCTCACAACTGACGGACGTAACCCCATTCGTCGATTCACTGAAGAAAGTCGTAACGCTCATCGATACCCTGAAAGCCCAGGGGATCAACATTCGCTACCTGAACATCGGAGGCGGGCTCGGCATCACCTATTCGGAGGAGAAGCCGCCCTTGCCCCAAGATTTGGCCGACGCGATTTTGCCGCTCATCAAGGATTTGGGCTTGACACTGCTCATGGAGCCTGGCCGTGTGATCGTCGGCAATGCCGGCATTCTGGTGACTAAGGTACTGTACGAGAAGGCCGGGGAAACCAAGCATTTCGTGATTGTCAATGCGGCCATGAACGACTTGATCCGCCCCAGCCTCTATGGAGCGTACCACGAAATCCGGCCCCTCGATGAAGAAGCGGCCCACCGGGCCAAGCGGCAAATGGACATCGTCGGGCCTGTGTGCGAATCTGGAGATTTCCTGGCCAAGGATCGATTACTGGCGGCCGTGAAGCCCGGAGAACTGCTAGCCGTGATGAGCGCGGGAGCCTATGGGTTCGTCATGTCCTCGAATTACAACTCACGCCCCCGTATCCCCGAAGTGCTGATCAAAGGCGGAGAGATTCACGTGATTCGCGAGCGAGAGACCTACGACGACTTGATCAAGGGCGAAACTATTCCGGCATTTTTAAACTGAGAGACCCCGCATGTTTACCGGTTCACTGGTCGCCATCGTCACGCCGTTTCGGAAAGGGAAAGTCGACGAGCGGGCGTTGGCAGAACTCATCGAGTGGCAGATCGCCAACGGCACAAACGGCATTGTCCCATGCGGCACCACCGGCGAATCCGCCACGCTGTCTTATGACGAGCACAATCGGGTCATCGAGCTGACGGTGGAAGTGGTGAACCGGCGCGTCCCGGTGATCGCCGGCACCGGCTCGAACAGCACCGAAGAGGCCATGGCATTAACCACGCACGCAAAGCAGGTCGGAGCCGACGGCGCGTTGTTGATTACGCCCTACTACAACAAGCCCACTCAAGAAGGGCTGTACCGTCATTATAAGGCAGTGGCAGAGGCCGTCGATCTGCCGTTGGTGCTGTACAATATTCCAGGACGGACCGGTGTCAACATGCTGCCGGCGACGATCGCTAGGCTTGCGGCGATCAATACGATCGTCGGCGTCAAAGAAGGTAGTGGTTCGGTGCAGCAGGCATCGGATGTTGTTCAGTTGTGCGGAGACCGCCTAACCGTGTTGGCCGGCGATGATTCCCTGACGCTGCCGATGATGGCGGTCGGAGCCCAAGGCGTCATTACTGTGACGGCCAACATTATGCCGACTGAGATGGCTGAACTCGTGAAAACCTTTGCCGATGGGCGGGTTGCAGAAGCTCGGCAAATTCACTTCAACCTGTCGCCGTTGTTTGCGGCGCTGTTCTTTGAAACCAATCCCATTCCGGTGAAAGAAGCGCTTGGCATGATGGGCAAGATCGATCCCGAATTGCGTTTGCCGCTCTGCCCGATGGCCCAAGATACGCGAGAGAAATTAACGCGCGCTCTGAAGGACGCCGGCTTGATCTAATTCTATACACACTACGGAGATGGATCCCATGATCAAAGTCATTGTCGCAGGAGCCGCCGGACGCATGGGCTGCCAATTAGTGGCGCTGATCCATGACTCCACGGCGCTCGCCCTCTCCGGTGCGGTCGAGGGCAAGGGCCATCACGCGCTTGGCGAAGACGCCGGCGAAACGGCCGCCTGCGGCCATTCCGGTGTCCCGATTACCGATGATCTCTCAGCCCTGCTCGATCGAGCCGAAGTGGTCATCGATTTCTCCTCACCGACCGCAACCCTCGAACATCTGCGTGCCGTAGTGCACCACCGACGAGCCATGGTGATCGGGACGACGGGGTTCGAAGAGGTGCAACTCGAGGAGCTCAAATCGCTGACCAAGCACATCCCCTGCGTCTTTTCTCCCAACATGAGCGTGGGCGTGAATCTCATCTATAAAGTTATCAGCGAGATGGCCAGGACGCTCGGGGACGAGTACGACATCGAAGTCATTGAGGCCCATCACCGACTTAAGAAAGATGCCCCCAGCGGCACGGCGCTCAAGATCGCCGAGACCCTCGCACGTGCGGTCAATCGTGACTTGAATCAGGTCGGCGTGTATATGCGCAAAGGGTTGATTGGCGAGCGAAAGCAAAAAGAAATTGGGATTCAGACCATTCGTGCCGGTGACATTGTCGGCGACCACACCATTTTATTCGGTGGCATGGGGGAACGGATCGAGGTGACGCATCGAGCCAGTAGTCGCGCCACCTTCGCCCGTGGTGCCCTCCGTGCAGCACGCTGGGTCGTCAGACAGCCTCCAGGCCTCTACGACATGATGGATGTGTTGGGACTGAAACAATAGTTTACTTTTACATTATATATCAATTACTTACTATTTACATATAAATGTGTGCGACGAATGTGTGTAAAAAGCGTAACTTCCCGAACCACTCACACACGTGTAGTAACTGCTACAGACCCAGCTCATCCTGCGAAGCAAATTCGTTCTAAAATCGTTCCGTAATGACTCCTAGGGACCCTCTTACTACTCGTGTCAGATGCGTCCTAGGCGGTCACAGAAAGTTTACAAAAATAAACTTTTTTTGTTCTTCCAAGTCTAACCTGCGAAAGACCCAGGAAACTCGCCTCGCGCCACCGCATTGACCACGATTTTCAAAGCATCCTTCGCTCTCCTCAAGTTCTGAATTGCCAACCGAGCATCGCTGTTGTTGATGTAATCCAACCGTTTTTCTTCTTCGGTTAGTGGAGTGATCTTGCGGCGCGGTGTATAAGGCATTAGGACGCACCGTCTAGTTTCTGTATACTTGCCTCTGCTCATTTTCTCGTAAACTCTTCTCGGAGGTTCAACTATGAATCTTCGTTATCTCCTTCTCGTCAGTACTCTAGTCGCGGCGTGTGTCTTTCCGAGTCTCTCGTTGGCAGAAGAGTCTCAGGAAGTCAAAGAACTCAGAGCGCGATGCGACCAAGGCGATGCGGCAGGGTGTTTCAATCTGGGTCTGATGTACGACCTTGGCAAAGGTGTCACACAAGACTTTGTTGAGGCGGTCGCGTTGTATCATAAAGCGTGTGACAGGGGTGATGCGTCAGGGTGTGCCAGTCTGGGTTGGATGTATGAAAAAGGCACAGGCGTCATACAAGACTTTGTTCAAGCGGTCGCATTGTATCGTAATGCGTGTGACGGGGGAAATGCGATAGGGTGTTTCAATCTGGGTGTGATGTATAGAAATGGCACAGGCGTCACACAAGACTTTACTCAGGCAGTAAAGTTCTATCGTAAAGCGTGTGACGGGGGATTTGCGGGAGGGTGTTTCAATCTGGGTGTGAAGTATTACGACGGCACAGGCGTCACACAAGACTTTGTTGAGGCGGTTGCGTTGTATCGTAAAGCGTGTGATGGGGGTTATGCGGCAGGGTGTTTCAATCTGGGTCTGATGTACGACCTTGGCAAAGGCGTCACACAAGACTTTGTTGAGGCGGTTGCGTTGTATCGTAAAGCGTGTGACGGGAGTTATGCGACAGGGTGTTACAATCTGGGTTGGATGTATGAAAAAGGCACAGGCGTCACACAAGACTTTGTTCAAGCGGTCACATTGTATCGTAATGCGTGTGACGGGGGAAATGCGATAGGGTGTTTCAATCTGGGTGTGATGTATAGAAATGGCACAGGCGTCACACAAGACTTTACTCAGGCAGTTAAGTTCTATCGTAAAGCATGTAATGGGGGAAGTGCGGGAGGGTGTAACAATCTGGGTCTGATGTATGACAAAGGCACAGGCGTCACACAAGACTTCTTTCAGGCAGTAAAGTTCTATCGTAAAGCGTGTGACGGGGGATTTGCAGGAGGGTGTTACAATCTGGGTCTGATGTATTACTACGGCGCGGGCGTGAAACAAAGCAACGCCGACGCACTGAACTATTTCGGGAAAGCGTGCGATCTGAAAGACGAGGATGGGTGCGAGAACTACGCAAAAGTGAAGAAGAAGTGACTTACTGAGAACTAGGTTCTATTTGTGCCAATGGGTTTATCCATTTTTGACGGTATCTGTCAGTCATACGAACCAAACGGAACTGACCCTAAGTGAATACGGGAGATTATATATGCGTTCCGACATGATGGACGTGTTGGGGCTAAAGTAACCGTCTGTGGCCGCACTTGCGGCGCACACGGCTTCCTCTCAGGTCTCTCGCCAATGCAGCTGACACCTCGTCATTAATTTGGACAAGGTCCGAATCCGATAACCGGACTGACTCAGCTAGTTCGAGCTAGCTGGTGCAGGATCGAGAGGCGGCGTTCCGTTTCTCACAGATCAGCAGCTGTGGGTGGCTATCCAGCAGTCAATGTCGGGCCGTGATGGGACGAGGTTCTTGATCCGCTGCTTTCCGGCGACCGCAATTCAAACACGCGAATACTGCGATCGCAAGTCCAGCATCCAAATCAACTGCCCGTTCCAGCAACATCGTGCCATGGCATTTATCACATGTCTTCATGGACCAGACTGTACCATTTTCTCTCAGTGCAGCATATCCTCCTGAAGTACTGGATGGAGAGATGAAAGGGTTCCCGTATACACCTAGTTGCCCCTAGTCCTTTTGGGTATGTGGGTTTGCGCATTTTCATGAAGAGAACCAGCTGGTCTGGCTTGACAGGTCTCACCCCCTCCCATAGGATTGTAGCCAGATCCATGGTAAGCCACAATGTATAGATTTTTGCTCATTTCCGCACTCCTCGTCATTCTATATTTCTTGCTACGGCAGGCGGTTCGAGGATTCAGAAACAATGCGGTGGGGGATCGGGGAACATCTCTGGATCAAGATCAGATGGTTGAAGACCCGGTGTGTCATACATTCGTCCCACGGCGAAACGCGGTGACTGAGACGGTCAGCGGCCAAACCTACTGTTTTTGCAGCAAGCGATGTGCGGACGCATTTAAGAACCGACAATCCAGTTAACAGCCGAAATAACTCGAGTCGGACAGCTTATCTTCCTTGTCAAATTTCAGTGTGATCTGGCATTGGTACGGTGAGAAGTTGAACAGCAGTGGGCCGAACTTTCCTCCGCCAATACGGTAGTAAGTCCAGGTCTCGCCGCCAAAGAAGCGCATCGTTTTACCGTCAGGAGTGCCCCAGTTCTTTTCAAACCAAGCCTTGTCTTTTCCCTGAAGCTCTACCGGTTTGAGTGACGCGTCAAGATACGGGTTGCCGCCTCCGCAGGCGGTGAGCAGCACAGTCAGGAACAAGAGCCATGCAGATCGTCGCATTGTACAATCTCCAGCTTGATGATCCCATGGAAGGCCGACGAAATTGTATTCCCCGCTCAGAAGCCCGCCAAACTACTGTGCAGACCTATGGCAAAAATATCAAGTTCTTCTTATAATGACCGATACCGAATTGGCCGCATGTGAAACCGCATCGGGCATGACATGAAAGGAGCCCACAATGAAGTTTTTTCTTGATACAGCTAACGTGAAAGAGATTTATGAGGCTGCCAGTTTCGGCGTTTTGGACGGTGTGACCACAAATCCATCGCTGGTGGCCAAAGAAGGCCGCAGCTTCAAGGAAATGCTCCAGGAAATCTGCAAGATCGTGGACGGCCCGATTAGCGCCGAAGTCGTCAGCGTGGAAGCGGACGCCATGGTGAAGGAAGGCAGAGAACTCGCCAATATCCACAAAAACATCGTGGTCAAATGTCCGCTGATTCCGGAAGGTATCAAGGCAACGAGCAAACTCGCGGCGGAAGGCATTCGCGTGAATGTGACGCTCTGCTTTTCTCCAACACAGGCCCTTCTCGCCGCCAAAGCGGGCGCCTGGTGCATTTCGCCGTTCATCGGCCGATTGGACGATGTCAGCTCGGACGGCATGGCGCTGATTCGTCAAATCGTCACCATCTACAAGAATTACGACTACAAGACATTAGTCCTTGTGGCCAGCGTCCGCCATCCGCAGCATGTCGTGGAATCAGCACTGGCAGGTGGCCACATCTGCACGATGCCCTACAACATATTCCAGTCACTCTTCAAGCACCCGCTGACCGATGTCGGATTGAAGAAGTTCCTCGACGACTGGAAAGCAAAAGGGCAGCAGTAAGACTCGCGGAGGCAAGCCCGGGTAATCCCCTGTGCTCGCCGAGCGCGCACGCACGATTGAATTGAACGTAGCCCGAAGTGGGCGCTGCTCACTCAGTGTACGCAGTTCAGGGATCACCCTGGCTCGCCTCCGCTCCAGAAAATCGAAAAGAGAACAGAGCACGGCTGCTTTATCGCGCATTCCGGATCAATTGCTTACCGCTATTCTCCGTCAATGATCGTCCGGGCTTTCCAGAACACCGAGTGGAACATCGGGCGAGTGAGAAAACCGGTCTGCGTGTTGCGCTGGCTAGGATGGTAGGACCCGATCAGGGTAATGCCCCAGGGCAGGTGGTACATCTTACCATGGCCGAATTTCGGAACGGGCGCCGGGAGTATGTGGCCGAGATCTCGGCAAGCTTTCAGATAGTGATCGAAGGCGATCTTTCCCAACGTAATCACTACCTGCACATATTTGAACAGCTGAAGCTCACTCACTAAATAAGGCCGGCAGGCGGCAAATTCTCTCGGCAACGGCTTGTTATCCGGTGGAGCACAGCGCACGACCGACGCGATGTAGCAGTTGCTCAGACGCAAGCCGTCTTCCTTGTGCGTTGAGGTCGGCTGATTGGCAAAACCAAATACATGCAACGCTTCGTAGAGCCAGTCGCCGCTGCAATCACCCGTGAAAACACGCCCGGTTCGATTGCCGCCATGGGCAGCCGGCGCCAGTCCCACAATAAACACGCGCGCCTGCGAATCACCAAAACCAGGGACCGGTCTCCCCCAATAGGTCCACTCTAGAAATTGGCGCCGCTTTGTCCTCGCGATCTTGTGCCGATAGATCACCAACCTAGCGCAGGCCTCACAATTTGTAATGGTCTCGTTCAGAATGGACAGGGTCTTCATTGCGCGGCAGTGTAGCATGAACGGAAACATCATTCTGCTTGCCGGTCAGATGGCTCACTGTTAGCATGCCCGATCGTAATCGTATCTGCTATGCTTATACTCAAGGAGTTACTGCATGACCGCTAGGAACATGGGGATGGTGTTGTTCGCATTGACATTGGTGAGCTTTGCTCCCTCAGCTGTTGCATTTCCACAGCCCCATTCGGAACAAATGGAAAACGACAAAGATCTCATGCTTCCTGATCCGATGGACAGGCTGACAGAACCGGAAGATCGGTTGATCATTCTGCCGGAAATCAAGCGAGAAGGTGAACGGTTCTTTTTAAGCTCGTTCAAACTGCCCAATAAGCTCACGTTTGCCGGCCTCACGGTGCCTCTCGACAATTGGCAAGTCAGAGAACGTATCGAGTATGAGTTCTATCAATTCTTGGAAGATCAGGGTGAGAGCATCATCCTCGCCAAACGCACCGGCCGTTGTTTTCCACCAGCCGAGAAGCAACTGGCCGAGGCGGGCCTGCCGGACGATCTGAAATATATGCTACTGGTCGAAAGTAAGTGTATTTCGGCAGCCTACTCCAAAGCCAAAGCGTCCGGCCCCTGGCAGTTCATCCCGTCCACTGGCCGGCGCTACCAACTCAAAAGCGATGCTGTCCTGGACGAACGCCGCAATCTCGAAATGTCCACCGAAGCAGCAATCAAATACCTCAAGTACTTGAAAGACTTTCGGCAGAATGATTGGTTCCTGGCCATGGCTTCTTATAACGCCGGCGAAGAACGAGTCCGCAAGCTGATCAAAGACCAGAAGATTAATGACTACTGGAAAATGCACGGCCCTCGCGAGACCATGCGCTATGTCCCGAGGATCATTGCGGCGAAGGAAATCTATTCCCAGCCAGAGAAATATCTGGGGCTAAGCAAGAAGGATCTCTACATCCCGCTGGAAACAGAAACCGTCACGGTTACGGTGAAGGAGTCACAACGGGCGCTGACCTCCATCGCCGAGGAATTCGGCACCTACTTTCTCGAATTGAAAATGCTCAATCCCGAGTTTAAGAAAGATGTCCTGCCCCAAGGGACCTACTACATCAGAATCCCACGTCAAACCTGTCAAAGCCGCTGTTTCAAACAAGACAAGATGCCATAACTTCTTTCGTTCATGCCGCCTCGCATCCCCAGATCCCCTGCTCAATCATTGCTTCGGAAGTTGATTGTCACGGGGTTAGCAGCAGCCGACCCCTACCACGCCCTACTGAAATCCATGTCGTGCGATGGGCACCTGCTGCAAGTGGGCCGCCGAACCTATAACCTTGATCACATCGACCGAATCGTCGCAGTGGGCGCCGGCAAAGCGTCCGCTCGGATGGCCCAGGCGATCGAACACATCTTGGAGACCAAATTGGAACAGGGACTCGTTGTGGTTCGGCCCGGTCACAGGGTCCAGACAAGACAGATTGCCGTCGTCGAGGCCAGCCACCCGATTCCAGATCGTGCGGGACGGCACGCCGCTCAACGTATCCAGATCTTGGCTCACGATCTCACGCCTCGCGACCTCCTCATTGTCCTGTTGTCGGGAGGGGCATCAAGCCTCTTGCCCGCTCCGGCTCCGGGCATCACTCTGGCGACCAAACAACGGACTACGCGTCTACTGTTGAGAAGCGGTGCAAGGATCGAGGAAATAAATACCGTTCGCAAACATCTGTCCCAGCTGAAAGGCGGAGGACTCGCGCTTTCCACACAGGCCACTATTGTGACCCTCATTCTTTCCGATGTCATCGGAGACGACATCGGCACGATCGGATCGGGCCCGACTGCTCCAGATCCCACCACCTTCGCTGATGCCATCTCTGTGCTGCGCCGATACAAGATATGGCTTACTGTGCCTCTCGCTGTGCGCCGTCATCTGCTCCAAGGGAACAGAGGGGCCGTTCCTGAGACACTGAAACCAGGCTCACAGCGGCTGCGCTCAGTGCACCATGTGATCATCGGCAATAATCGCGAGATGCTCGACGCGGTTGCCCAGGCTGCAGAACGGGCAGGGCTCTATCCCCACTGCCTTTCAGATCCCATCGTGGGAGAAGCCCGAGTGGAGGCAAAGCGATTTGTCGGACAGGCGTTACGCCTCCTAGAGCAACACGGAAAACTGAGACGCCCTTCATGTATCATTGCCGGAGGTGAACCGACCGTGACAGTCACAGGACACGGCAAAGGAGGACGCGCACAGGAATTTGCAGCCGCAGCAGCCCTCCACCTTACCGGGGTCTCTCATGTCTGGCTCGCGGCGCTGGGAACGGATGGGACCGACGGGCCAACCGATGTCGCTGGTGCGGTGATCAGCGGAGCAACCGCTGCACAAGCTGAAAAAATAGGCGTCGACCTCCGCTCCGCATTGAAGCGGCATGACACCTACCAGGCCTTTCAGGCCTTGCGGTGCCATATCCGCACCGGCTTAACCGGAACCAACGTCAATGATCTTTACCTCCTCCTTCTGCTGTAGATACTATCCGTGCCGATGGCGGATTTCAGCGTCCTTCCCTTGGTACGATGCAACAAGCTCAAACTGGTCGGAAGCAAAGCCCTTGGTTTGGCTCGACTCATGGCGGCTGGATTTCCTGTGCCTCCCGGCATCTGCGTGACGACTGAAGCCTACCGGCAAAGCTTGCTTGCATTGGGATTTACTCCAGCAGGCGCGCCCTATCATCGGGGTTTCCCCCTCCTCCCAGCTGACTGACGACGATTGCGAGTGGTCGCGCGCGAACTTTAAAGAAACGATGCCGGAATTGCCGAGTCCTGTGGGGAATTCCTTTCTTGAACTGTTCATGAACCAGTACATCATCGAACCCTATCGGCGGCTCGGCTGCCACATTCCCAATGACCTGACGTCAACACGCATCTTCCATGGACGTCCCTACCTGAACGTCACCTTGTTCCATATGCTCGTCACGCAACTACGTGGCGACCCAGCCCAGCTGCCGAAACAGATGGACGGAGAACCGATCGCAGCTGCTCCGGTGGTGCATCCACTCGGCTGGCTCGCCTTCATCCGCACAGGAATCGTGCTGTCGAAGGAAATGCGACGCGCGGCCGCCCATGGCCCGGTGTGGTTCGCCGAGATGAAAACCATGGCCAAACACTTCGGATCGGAACAGATCGAAGTGCTGTCATTTGACGAGACGGTCAGGAAGCTCGATGAACTTGAGCGCACGGTTTCACCGGCACGAGCTCACGTTTGACATCGTGGACGGAGTGGCCCAATGCCTGCAAGCACTGGGCTTTCTGTTATCACGCTGGCTGGGATCGGACTGGAGAGTCCTCTCAAACGAGGCCCTGCCTGGCTAAGGCACAGTCATTAGCGCGCAACAGATCCTGCGCCTCGCGGAAATCATGGACATCGCACGGCGTGAACCGGCGGCAGAGGTGTTCTTCAACGCGGAGCCCTGGCTCCCCCCACACTTCCGCACGGCGCTGAAAGAAACGGCGTGCTTGCGCGCCTTCGACGCCTACATGGAAGACTATGGTCATCGCGGCATTGGTGAATCCGATGTCATGTCGTCACGCCTGGCCGACAAGCCTCAAGCGATTTTATCTGTACTGCGACTCCAGCTTGGAGCCACACCATTCGGCCGGAAAGAGGTGCTGTCGCGCCAGGAGCGCACCAGCGTGGAAGTGCTGGCAGAAATCAAACGGCGTCTGGCCCGGCGGCTAGACCGATGGTTCATGTACCGCTGGTGGTATCGACGGTTATGCCGGTTTTTCGCCCTGCGGGAAGTCAACCGGCACCATCTGATGTACTTTTCGACTGCAACGCACACCCTGCTGCTGCACCTCGGCGATCTGCTGGTCACACAAGGGAAGTGTGAAGCACGCGACGATATCTTCTTTCTCACCGTACAAGATCGAACCGATCTGGTATCCCAAAAGAACCGGAATTGGCGAGAAATCATTCGTGAACGCCGAGCTGAGCGAAACCGCAATGCCGCCATCGAAATCCCCGACACCATCCGCGATTGGGAAACTGCCACGACCAGCAGCGTTTTCAATCGCTCCCATGGAACCGGACCATTGGTCGGCCTTCCCATCAGCGCTGGATCCGCAACTGGGCCGGTGCGGCTGCTCCGTTCTTTGACCGATTGGAGCAACGTGAAGTCGGGAGACATTCTCGTGGCTCCCGTGATCGACCCTGGCATGGCACCGCTCTTCGACATCGCCGGCGGTTTGTATCGTGGAAATGGGCGGCACACTGTCTCATGGCACGATCATCGCCTGCGAATACGGCCTTCCGACCGTGGTCAATATCGAAGCCGTGATGACGCGCTTGGAAGAGGGACCGCGGGTGCGCCTGAATGCGGCTGCCGGCACCATTCATGTGGATCCCGGCCCCTGACACTCATTCCTTCGCAGCCGCTTCGATACCCGACTGATCCGGGTCGTGCGTGCCTTGACCTTTTACGATGGTTTACGTAGGCTCCGCTCACAAGATGAGACGCCGTCTCATGATTCACGACTACGGACTGAACTGCCTTGCTGTTCGGGTGGAGTACCGAGCTCATGAGTGACCTCTTGCTACCCGCCATGGGCCTCCTCGTCGGCCTGCTACTCGGCGGTCTGTTCGCCGGACTGTGGGTCTGGGGACGTCTGCGCATTCAATCGCAGCGGGCGGAAGCGACCACCGATGAGCTGAGGAAGCAGCTGGCGCTCGATCGGCAGGACAGAACCGTTCTCGGAAAAGAGCTGGCCGCCGCGCAGCAAGCACGAGCCGCCGCGGAAGCAAGAATCGAGGGCGTCACGAAGCAACTCGACGATCAACAATCGTTGCTCGATCAAGCCCGTCAAGAACTCCTGCATGCTTTCCAAGGCCTGTCCGGCGAGGCGTTGAAACAGAACAACGAGGCATTTCTGAAACTGGCTTCGGTGTCGTTCGAGGCGCTGCACGCCAAAGCAGACGGCGCGTTGCAACAACGGCAAGCGGCAATCGACGGCCTGGTGCGTCCGCTGCAAGAATCCCTGCAACGGTATGATGAACACATGCGACAGCTGGAACACTCGCGCCAGTCGGCCTACGGCGGGCTGGATCAGCACCTCAAATCGCTGGCGGAATCGCACCAGCGGTTGCAGCAGGAAACAGGCAACCTGGTCAAAGCCTTGCGCGCACCCGCAGTGCGTGGGCAATGGGGTGAAATTACGCTGAAGCGTGTGGCTGAACTCGCAGGCATGGTTGAACATTGTGATTTTGTGGAGCAGCAATCCATCACTGCCGAGGACGGCCGGTTTCGGCCCGATATGGTCGTACAACTCCCCGGCAGCCGGCGGATCATCGTCGACGCCAAAACTGTACTCTCAGCCTACCTCGATGCGCATGACGCACGCGACGATACGCAGCGGGCAGAAGCCCTGCGCCGGCACGCCGAGCAGGTGCGGAAGCGGATGGATGACTTATCATTGAAGGCCTACTGGTCGCAGTTCGACCGTGCACCGGAATTCGTCGTGCTTTTTCTCCCGGGCGAGCAGTTCCTCGGAGCCGCCCTGGATCAAGACCCTCGCCTCATCGAAGAAGGCTTCGCGCGCGGGGTGGTGTTGGCCACTCCGGCGACGCTCGTGGCCTTGCTCAGGGCCGTCGCCTACGGCTGGCGCCAAGAACGATTGAACGCCCATGCGGAGGAGGCCGGTCGGCTGGGCAAGGACCTCTATGAACGAATGGCCTTGCTGGCCGAACATTTCAACGACGTCGGTCATGCCCTGGGAAAGAGCGTGTCGGCCTACAACCGCGCCGTGGGATCCCTGGAAACCCGTATCTTGCCGGCCGCGCGCCGGTTCAAAGAATTGGGGGTCTCGTCAGACAAGGAGATTCCACTCCTCGAACCGGCGGAGCTTGTGCCGAGAAAATCCCTACCGCTTGACACCGAACACTAAAGGAGGCGGCATGACCGACGAGCAGCAAATGGTCGAGGACTTTCATCGGAAATTTGAGATTGCGATTCAGTCGACTCCCGCTGACCCAGCTGATGACACGAAACAGCTTCGCATCCGTCTCATCCAAGAAGAGTTCGACGAACTGAAAGAATCGATGGCCAACGGGAATTTGGCAGCGGTCGCCAAGGAAATGGCTGACTTACTGTATGTGGTCTACGGCACCGCCGTCTCCTATGGAATCGACATGAAGCCAGTTTTCCAGGAAGTCCACCGGTCAAATCTAAGCAAGGTAGGCGGCTACAAACGGGTCGATGGAAAGTGGGTGAAACCTCCGACCTACTCGCCAGCCAGACTCGAACCGATTCTCAACGCACAAATGGAATTTGGAGCAGGAACAGGCTCCCCCCTGCGCACCACGCCGATGTCATGATCAAACTCATGAAAGTACTCCACTGCCCAAGCTGTGGAACACCGGTTGTTCGTGCCACCTATAATGAAGGAACGGTTGAGAAGCTGCTCGGCCGCTTCAGCATGCACCCATTTCGTTATCAACTGTGCACGGGACGATTTCATTCCTTTGGACCGGATTCCCGGACGCTAGCCACGCAATCGACTGCCGGCAATACAAGCGCTTGCCGGTCTCGTTCACGCCGAAACGTTCGCCGATACCGCGCACGGAGTTTGGGACCGCATTACGGATATTTCCGTGGACAGTTGCACGGTCGAAACCGCTGCGATTCTACCGTTTGGGACTTTCATGGGCCTCATGATTACGCCTGCCTCCGACGAAGAAGCGATCACAGTCGAGACTGCTGCGATGTGTTCCGTGCGGAGCGAGTCGATGAGAGTCCATTTTCTAGAATTGCCCTCAGCCGACAAGGTCCGTCTCAGCCAAGTCATCCTCAGCTTGCTCGTCAACTAGAGCGTCCCTCCTCCAACCTCTTTTTCTAATCCAATGGCTTGGCGGAAAGGCCGGCTAGCGGTACCCAGAAGGCTTTGCGACCGTGAGATTATCGATGAGTCTAACAGAGCCGAGACGGAGGGCACCGAGCAGAACGGCCTTGGACGTCACAACAGAAAGCGGCTCCAATGTCCAGGGGTTGCACACCGCAAAGTAATCGACTGTCAACTTCGATTCGTGCCTGACTACCGTGGCCATCGCAGATTGAACCACCGATGCATCCGTCGTCCCGTTGCGAATTGCTTTAGCCCCTACCAGCAGACTCTTGTAGAGCGCGGGCGCGGCGATCCGTTCCTCCGGTGAGAGATATACATTGCGTGAACTCATCGCCAAGCCGTCCGGTTCACGCACGGTAGGACAAACCATGATCTCCACACCCATGTTTAGATCCTCGACGAGCTGCCGCACCAGGGCCACTTGTTGATAATCCTTTTGACCAAACAGGGCGAGATGAGGCCGAACGATGCCGAAGAGTTTCGTCATCACAAGTGCGACGCCGGCGAAATGGTGCGGCCGCGCTTCCCCCTCCCATCGTGCGGCAATCGCCGGAACGGCCACAACTGTCTGACATCCCACTGGGTACATAGCCGACGCAGAAGGTTCGAAACAGACATCTACGCCTTCCTGTCGGCATAACTCACGATCCTTCCCAATCGGGCGAGGATACTTGGCTAAATCTTCAGCCGGTCCGAACTGCGTCGGATTGACGAAGATGCTGACGACCAGCGCGTCGCATCGTAGACGCGCAGCCCGAATGAGGGCCCGATGGCCACCGTGCAGAGCGCCCATCGTCGGGACAAACCCGATTATAACCCCTTCGCGGCGAAGCCCTTCACTCCAAGTTGTCATGAAATCAACGCTACGGATGGTCTTCATGGGGTCTGACCAGAACTGCACGTCGGACGCAAGCCGTAGTGGGTTGAGGGCTGAGGAAAGAGCAACCGGACTTCGGAAGTGTCCGTGTTTTCCGCCAGCAGCTGAGTGATGGTTCGCTGGAGCGTCGGGTGCACGAACAATGGATCGAGCTCACTCATCGGAATGAGCACAAAGCGGCGCTGGTGCAACCGTGGATGCGGCACCACCACGTCTGGATCGTTGATCATCTGATCGCCGTAAAACAACAGATCGAGATCGATCGTCCTGGGGCCGGACCGGTGATCTTGGTCACGCCCCAGCGACCGTTCTATTTCTCGCAACACCATGAGGAGGCTCCTGGGCATGACATCGGTTTCGAGTTGCACGACGCCGTTGAGAAACCAGCTGTCGCCCGGATCAGTCCCATCGTGGACCGGTTCCGTTTCATACAGGAGGGAGATACCCGCTACCCGTGAATGGGGCAACAGGCCAAGTAACGTGATTGCCCGGTTGCATAAATCGATCCGATCGCCAGCGTTCGATCCGAAACCAATGTAGGCGGTCTCACGGGACATGGTGCTCAACAATGATGAATGTTCAATGGTGAATGTTGAGTTTCAATGCGCAGCCACTTGGCAATTCAACATTAAACGCTAAACATTCAACACTCGCATTAAAAGCCAGCGCGCTTGATTCGTTCCACCGCTTCGACCAATCGCTCTTTCGACGTACAGACCGTCATGCGGATATAGCCTTCACCCGGCGCGCCGAATCCGTTGCCTGGCGTCGTCACGATGCCGGTCTTTTCCAGTAAATGCGCGGTAAAGGATGTGGACGTATAGCCCTTCGGCACCCTCACCCATATGTAGAAAGCCGCGAGTGGCGCATCGACTTCGAGCCCGAGTTGTTTCAGGCCCGGCACGAGCGTGTCGCGCCGTTCTTGATAAATTTTGCGGATACCGTCGGTCACCGAATCAGGGAGGCCCAGCGCCGTGACACCAGCTTTTTGCACGGCTTCGAACACTCCGGAGTCCAAGTTGCTCTTCACTTTGCCGAGGCCGGCCAACACGTCCTTATTTCCGACTGCGAAACCGAGCCGCCAACCGGTCATGTTGTATGTCTTCGACAGGGAATGGAATTCGATTCCCACATCCTTGGCGCCTTCAACCTCGAGAAAGCTGGCCGGCCGTTTTCCATCGTAATAGATTTCCGAATAGGCTGCATCGTGACAGACGATGACTTGATGTTCCTGTGCAAACTCCACCACGCGCTTGAAGTAGTCCTTGCTCATGATGACTGACGTAGGGTTATTGGGGGAATTCAGCCACATCAACTTGGCTTTTTGAGCCACGCCCTTCGGAATTGCCTCAAGGTCCGGCAAAAACCCGTTGGCTTTGGTCAGTGGCATGATGTGCGATACGCCGCCAGAAAAACTCGTTCCGACCGGGTAGACCGGATAGCCAGGGCTCGGCACCAGCACCACATCGCCGGGATCCACGAACGCCAGATGGATATGGCCGATGCCTTCTTTCGAGCCGATCAAGGTCAGCACTTCGTTGGCCGGATCAAGCGTCACATTGAACCGGCGCTTGTACCAATCGGCTACGGCTTTCCTAAAGCATAACATCCCTTCATAGGACGGATACTGGTGATGCTTGGCATCCTGAGCTGCCTTGGCAAGGCTGTCGATAATGGATGCCGGTGTCGGCAGATCGGGGTCACCGATACCGAGGTTAATAATATCTACGCCCTTTGCAATCGCCGCCTGTTTCATTTTATCGATGGCGGCAAACAAATACGGAGGGAGTGTCTTAATTCGAGTTGCAATCTGGATCGGGAAACCTGCCATGATGCCATCCGCTCCTTTGCTAGGTAATGGGCTCCGAGATTGAGACGAAGGTCTTAGGCTACTTCAGGATGGAGACAGTAATCAACGACTGGATCGAAGCACATGGCCGATGAGCTGATCAGCCGCTTGATGGAGTTGGGGAAGTTTAGGCAAAGCCGTCGTTTTCACGGCCTGCGTGGTGAGGCACGCTTTCATCAAATCTGGCGCACACTCACGACACAACGCATCGATGCCAGCCTGTTCCATTTCCAGATGGAACAAGAGCCCATACGCACGAGAACCATAACGGAATGCCTGCAGAGGCGCGATCTCAGAAGCCACCAACGGTACGCACTCGTTCGGCAAGTCGAAAATTTCCCCGTGCCACTCGAAGACCTCGAAGGATTCAGGCCATGTGCCAAACACAGGATCCTGCTTGGCTTCAGCAGTCAGCTGGACTTGCGTCATCCCGATTTCGAGCGCCTTCCCGGACCGCACGGTCGCGCCGAGCGCCTTCGCCATGAACTGACTGCCAAGGCAAACCCCAATCACCGGCGTTCCGGATTTCAGTACCGACCGGATGAACGCCGTCTCGTCGGCAATCCATGACTCGGAATCATTCACCGACATCGGCCCGCCCATCACAATCAGCAGGTCTCCTGGATCTTTGGGTAGGCCGTCCTTTGGCACGAGATGATAGTCAAGCTGAACATCCCGCCTGGCCAGTGAGGCCGCAAAGGCCCCTGGGCCTTCAAAGGGAACATGCTGGAGACAAACCGCGCGCATCGATACTCCGATGAGTCTTCAATACCCTTCGCCCCCGGGTCGTACTGATACACGGTTTCATGATACGCCGCAAGCCTGAATCAGACTGGAGGTGATCCATAACACACAGTGGGCATTCTATGGTATCGGCCCCGGTGAGATCGCCTTCTTTCCTAGCCCTTTCCGCTTGCTCTACGCTACAATCTCACCATGCAGCATCAGATCAAAACCACCGAAGACCTTCGTTGGCTGATTGCCCACACAGGCGGATTCCGTTCTGGCTATGTGACCGATGTGCAGATGTCGAAGCGCCGCCTCTTCGACGAAGAATCAGGACGGGAAGTGCCAGCAGGCACGACGGTATCCGTAACGATCCGTTACCAAGTGCGCGAACTCGTGTGCGTGGCCAGGTTACTGATGACCAGCGACGATTCAGTGGGAAGGCGATCTCATTCCCACCGGCGATGGGTGGTCTACCCAGACCAACATGGTCCACGTGATGGCGTACAGCTTGGCGGAGAGTCAAGGCTTCGGGCTGGTGTTGCAAGTCCTCGGCACTAAAGATCGGCAGATCTGCCGCATCCTGGAAGTGCTCGCCGACCACATAACCCAGTATTTTCCAGGGAATTGCCTGGTCGGAACGATCATTATCCCAGGACGTGAATGGGAAAGCTGGCTCGCGCAAGAGGGCCGGACGGCACTCGGAGGCAAATGACGGGACCAGACGCTGGACGTTGAAGATGCGCGTGAATTAGTGGGCAGGTTCGTGGGAATAGCATCCATTCCCGTTGGAATAGCTCGCCACCCCGTTGTCGTGTGCATATCCGGTGGTATTGTGTTCCGCACCGGCGCAATCCACTTGGCTGCAAGCATTCTTTCTGTTCTCACACTCCACCAGCGCCCACAACCGAAGCGGGTTGACCTTTTGATTTCTGGTGACGTGCAACGAAGTGCCTTCCAGCACCGTATTCAATGAGAGATCGGTTCTCCAACCCAAGTGTTTGGTTAGCGGCGAGAGGACCCGTTCCACCGCGTTGATGACCTTGTTCCCATTGCTGAAGTGATTCAACATGATGATACGGCCGCCGGACCGGCAGACACGAATCATTTCGTTGACAACCTTCCGATAATCCGGCACCGCCGTGACGACATAAGCGGCAACAACCGTATCAAAGCTATCATCGTCGAATTCCATCGCTCCGGCATCCATGATCTGGAGTTGCACATGCGAGAGCTGTTGGGCTTGAGCCCGTTCCCTCGCCTTCGTCAGCATACCTTCCGAGAGATCAATTCCAACGATGCGGCAATGATTGGGATACATAGGAAGAGCGATGCCGGTTCCCACCCCGACTTCCAAGACATGTTCGCCAGGCTGGACATTCAGATTGCGAATGGCCGATTCGCGCCCCTCCTGAAACACTTTTCCAAAGACCTGATCGTAGAAGCCCGCGTAAGTCGTATACACTCGTTCGATCTTGTCGCGATCCATGATCTTCCCCACACCTCAAGCGACCTGTACCCTGCAGAGCGGCGACACAGTGCCGAAGACCGCTAAATCGATACAAGATGAACGCTACTAAGCAGAATGTCCGCGCAGTGTGCAGACCTACTCAAGCCCCAAGCGGAGGCTACTGTAGCCAAGTCCCTCCACTGAGTCAACCAACTTCTACGGCATTCTGTGCCTGTCCACTCTCGATCTCACACTGCAGCTTGATTCACGTTGGGCCCCTGTGGGATAGGTACCTGGCATGGTGTTAGCGGGACTGCTTGCCAGCGTGTTGTTCAGTGGGCTGATCCTGGGCGATTGGCTCTACTTTGTCCGGTTCACACCCGATGCCGTCCGCTATGGCTGTCGTGTTGCCAGAAGCCAGGATCGGTGGACGGCCAGTACCATTGAAACGGTCCACCGCCGATTTTCTCCCGATGGCGTGCTCATGCTGCCACATGGAATCGCGCGATTTTATCCAGATCTCTCCCAAATCGCGATTCGCCCCAAATACCGCTTCTTTTCGATTGGATTCCGCTCGGCCTGGCCGGTCAAGGGGCTCATTCACCTCTCAGCCGGAGGTCAGGCTGGAGACCAAGCATTGGACGCACTTTGGGTTAAGCGCATTCCCTGGTCGTCGACGCTGATGACGTTACTCTGGTTCGGTATGGTCGTGATCGGCTCGCTGGTGTTTATCGTCACCTATGCATGGGACGGAGGATTTGCTTCACTGGAAGGAGTCTTCATGGGAGTGGGCCTCGTCGCCGGCGCCCTACTCGTTCTGGCGGCTGGATTGGTAACCGTGACGATATCCTACCGGTTAGAACACAACCGCCTCATGAAAGTTTATGAGGAGCTGCTTGACGCGCTCGAAGGAACAGTTCCTCCCAGCTCCAATCCCGTTACGCCGTGAACAGGTTCAAGAAATGATCGTAGTCGGCTGGCAAATCCAGCGCCGGCCGATTACGTGCCAGGCCGGCAATGATTCCCCGATGCTTCTTGACCAAGCCTGACGTGTGAAAGGCCAGCGCAAACTGCTCCCATCGCGCAGCGGAATCAGCTATGATTCGGGCCTGTTCTTCTTTGGGCAGCGCATGCACTGCCGTCGTCAAGGCGCGAAGGGCTTTCTCCACGCTTTCATACGGCGGCGCAAGCTTAAGCCGGGCGTAGAAGATTTCGAGGTGACGGCGAAACTCGTCTTTGAGCATCTGGAGCGGATCGGACTGGGTCGGGTTCGTAGTTGGCATAGCCATATCGGGAATCATACGGTAGAGACTGGAACCATCACAACTCTTCAATGGAGGTCGAATATGACTCGGATGTTCAGTGGAGTACTCAGCGTGGTCGCAGTGGCGTTGTTAGCCGGCTGCTCGTCCTATCATTCCCATCATCATGGAATGATGGGCGGCACGGCCGGAGACGCCTATTGGCAAAAGGGCCGGCAAGATATGTCGGCATTGATCGATCGGACGGTTAAGGATTCTGACAAGGCAAAACAGGTCAATGAGATCGTCGGCGAGATCGTCGAGCAATTGAAGGCGGGCCGAGAGCAGGAACGGGCCAACCACCGGCAACTGTACACCTTGAACGGCAGCTATTCGGCGACGCCCGAGGACTTCACCAAGATACTGAACGAGGCGGTCCAACAACGAACGGCGATCTCGACAAGGATCCTCACTTTGCGGTTCAGGATGAAGAACCTCATGACTGAGGATGAGTGGAAAGCCTTAACTGATCAAATGCTGTCCTACAGCGGCAAGTACCAGCATGGGGGTGCAGGGGTGAAGTCGGGATATTAGGGAGTCATTGTCAAGCGTCATGCGTCAACAGCAAAAGACAGAAGAGGTAAAACTTGTCTTGGACCATTTCCTATAAATGACAGCTGACGTATGACGGGCTTCATCATTGATCTATTGCCGATTTGAGCGGCATCGGCGCCCACGTGGCACCGGCGTCGCTGGAGCAGTAGAGGCCGCTGCCGTTGGTGCCGGCGTAGAGGATTTGGGAATTCGTCGGCGCCATGGCCAGAACTCTGATGTTGAGCGTTGTCAATCCTTTATTCATGGCCTGCCAGGTCTTGCCACCGTCTAAGCTTTTCCAGACTCCGGCAGGACCCCCCAGGTAGAGCTGCGATGCATCTATTGGATGGAGTACCACGCTGCTGACAAACGGATCGGTCACGGACTCACCGATCCGTTTCCAATGCTCGCCCTTGTCAACCGTGCGAAAGAGTCCTTTCGTCGTACCTGCGTAGACGACCTCCGGCCTGGTCTGCTCGATCTCGATAGCATTGACCCCTAAGGCCATGGCCGCCATCAGCTCCGTCTCGGGGATCAACCCGCTATTAATTTTCTTCCAGGTTGCCGCCGCATCGTCAGATCGATAGACACCGCCGGTTGTTCCGCCATAGAGCACCGACGGGTTTTGGAGGTTGATTGCAATTGACGTCACGATGTGAACTTCCTTCATCCCGTTCATCCGCTCAATCCATTCACGGCCTGCGTCTTTCGTATAAAAGGCACCGACCGTCGTGGCTGCATAAATCTGCTCACTAGCCGCTGGGTGAAAGACAAACTGATTGATGAACGACACGTGCTCCTTCAAGCCCACATTATGTGGCAACCAATGCTGCCCGCCGTCCGAACTCTTGTAAACCGCATCCCCCATCGTTCCGGCATAGATGGTGGCCGGCAGGAGCGGATCGATCGCAAGCGTTGTCACGCGCCGCGCACTAAAGCTCGGAAACTTCTCCCAGGTCCCTCCCCCGTCACGAGATTTATACACCGCGTCGTTCGTCGATACGTAGAGGATGTCAGGATTCTTGGGATGCAGCGCGATTGAAACGACTGATTTGCTTTCTTTTTGACAGGCGAGACTGAACAAAACAAATGGCACGAGTGCCAATCGAGCAAGGGAGCAGAGGGAATTGGTCAGCATGACGTGATGAGAGGTGACTCAACCACAGCGATCGGCGAGGAGTCAAGGACGAGGTCGTGACTTCTCACGACAAAAAGCATCGCGATGCTGATGCAGCGCACGGAAGAAGAGCGGCTGATCATGGGGTGCGCCATGCGCAACACGGCTCGCAAGCTGGTGGAAGCGTCCTTGATGGAGCAGAATCTGCTGGCCACGGAGGCGAAGATTCGCAAAGGCGTGTTCTTGCGTTTCTTATGGCCACGAATTCGACGCCCCGACACACGACAAGATTCTCGCCGCGATCGAGCACACGATCTCCAAGCGAAACAATAGTTCCTGGCACCGTTTTCATCCACGGTGCGAAATCGCGCGTGAAACTCGTCTTTGTCGCTGCGCACTGAGGACACCGACCTCAAACCATGTGCGCTTCCCATGCATTCCATTGATGAGCCAGATGATTACCCCCGCCTTGACGGGGGCCGGGAAATCTCGGCTGCGTACCTTGCGCCAGAGCGTGAAGGCGCTAAAAGGCACCAAACGCCAAGCCCAGAGAGCCGAGAGCCGCAGGAGCGCCTCGTTAGGGAGGTCCATGCGACTATGGGCGGTGCGGTTCTTGAGGCGATTGACTCCCACAACATTGTCCTCGCTCTGGCCGGTAGCCTTGGCAATTCAAAACGAACCGTTCGTGAAGTCGCGGTAGAGGTCCTCACAGAGATGGGGTCCAAGGCCGCTCCGGCGATTCCAGCACTGACGAAAGCCATGGACCCAAAAGGAACGTACCTGTCGATGTTGGCCGGAAGTGCGTTCCAGGCCATCAGGACCCCTGAAGCGTTGGCGGAAGTGAAGAAACGGGACACCACCTCGGGGTCAGCGGACAGTAACAAAGACGGAGACACAACGGACATGTTCCAGTGACTTCTCAATAATCTACCCACCCTTACATTTTCTGCATAATCCGCTCCGCATAGCCGGTCAGCTCTACATAGCCCTGGCCTTTCACCGAGCGACCGTGCTTGATGCCTGAGACGGAAACGGCTCCTTCCCAGTAGGTGACCTGCGTACTGCGCGACGTGCGCAGCTCCTGATCCGCGAGCAATGGCATAACATCCAGAACAAGATCCATCGAGGGCACCACAATCTGCCACGCACTGGGATATACCGCCTTGCTCTCTTGGCTAGTCCATGTGCGGGTGGATTCGATTCGGATATCCGAGACTGAGAGATGCCGAGTCTTGCCGTCAGGCGACACGGCAGTGCCGCTGGATTCGAGATCGGATCCTCCATCCTTTCGGCGAAGACGATACAGCATCAGCTCACTCTGATCCTCCAATTGAATACTAAACCAGTCCCATCCGGACAAACTGGAGCCGAGATCGGTCGAGCCAAATTCATGGTCCATCCAACTAGTGCCGATGACTTCGAAACGTTCCGTGCCGATCGTGACGTTGCCGGTGGTCGCCAGACGCGTGAATGAATAATAATGGGTCGCGTTCCCTTCACCCGCTCCTTTCCGGCTGATGCCGTCGTGCCCATGGATGACCAAGGGTTTGGCCGGCTGCAGCTGCAAATTAAGAGTCACCGTCCCGTCGCGCGCAAACAACGTGTGTATCCCGTTCGAAGCGGGCTCTGCATCCGCCCGCCAATCGTCGATCCAGGCATGAAGCCGAGACTCCTCCGCGCCAGCTTTTCCCAATCCGGCCCTGCTGAGCTTCTCCGAAAAATGAAACCGCCGGCCCTCGACATCCGTCACCGCAAAATGCCCCAGATACAAGTGGCTGGCCGACCACTGCGACGGCTGCGTCTTGATGTCCTCCGGTGAAACCGCACGACGGAAGAATGTCAACTCATACCCGAAGAGCCGACCGGCTTTGGCCCGAAGATGGCCCGTGTAGTACCACCATTCCGTCCGATACGACGGATGCGATCCATGGTCTCTCGGGAACTCATACCGATAGCCGGCTGTCGCCTGTTCAAACGACGATGGCGGGACAGGCTCACTCAATGCAATTGAGAAAATTCCGATCATCCCGGAGGCACACAGCATGATGACGCGCACGCCGCGGTACACGGCTTGAGGGAAGGGGTTGATTTGGACAGAGCTGATCGGCATCGGCCATCCTCTCAGTCAACGCTTATAGCACGGGGATCCAAGGCCACACAAATCGCCTGTGCTGGAGAGGTTTTTTCGTGCTCACTCAGTTGGAGCATGTGCAGAAATGAGCGTTGACAATTTTCACGACTCTCGGCTATCGTGAGTCATGCAGATGCATCAAGAGCACGCGCCTCTCGGCCACACACCGGCCGAGCGAATGGGGCCGGTCGCGATCCCAAATCGCTTGCCGGTGTTCCCATTGCCCAATATCGTTTTTTTCCCTAAGATGTATTTGCCGCTGTACATTTTCGAATCCCGCTACCGTTCAATGATCGCCGATGCCTCGAATGGAAGCCGCCATATCGCCATGGCCTTGCTCAAAGAAGGATGGGAAACGGATTACTATGGCAATCCGGCGATCTTTCCGACGCTCTGCATCGGACGGATCATGAGCGTGCAACCCTTGCCGGACGGCCGTTCGAATATTCTGCTCCAGGGACTCGATCGCTGCGAGATCCAGGAAGAGCATTTTGAGAAACCCTATCGCGAAGCAACCATCCACCTCAAACCCAGGATCGAGAAAGAACGGCTGCCGGCGGACGTCCGGCGTGCGCTGGTCGAAATGCTCGGACGATATTTGCAATCGAGAGAGGACAGCACCACCTGGCAAGGGTTCTTCCGTGACGAAGTCGGCGACGAGGTGCTCGTGAACACCCTCTCGACCTATCTGGAGTGTACGCCGTTGGAAAAACAATTCTTGTTGGAGGCAGACGGGTTGCGCCAGCGGGCCGGCCGGCTGAACGATCTGATCCAATTCATGCTGTTCGACCCGCACCGCACAAAGGATTGGGAGTAATGGACCGTGCAATCGCCATTGACGTCAAACAGTTGTGCAAGTCTTATGAACGCCACAAGGCCGTCGATGACATCTCGTTCCAGGTCTATGCAGGCGAGATTTTCGGTCTGTTAGGCCCCAATGGCGCCGGAAAGAGTACCACCCTCCGCACGCTCATTACTCTCTTGCACCCGACCTCCGGCAGTGCGGCCGTCTTCGGCCACGACACTGTGCGCGAGGCCGACACCGTGCGAATGCTTATCGGCTATGTGCCGCAGGAACGGGCCATCGACCGGTTTCTCACGGGCCGCGAACATCTTGAGCTGCTCGGCGCGCTCTACCATCTGTCGAAAACAGAAGCAGCCAAGCGTATCGACGAACTGTTGACGCTGGTTGAATTAAACGCCCATGCGGATCGTCCGGCCAAAACCTACTCCGGCGGCATGAAACGCAAGCTCGATATCGCCTGTGGCTTGCTACCCAATCCGAAAATTCTCTTCCTCGATGAGCCGACCCTCGGTCTCGACGTGCAAAGCCGGCTCAGGATCTGGGAGTACGTGCGGATGCTGAAGACCCGCGGCCTCACGGTGGTCATGACGACCAATTATCTGGATGAAGCGGACCAGCTGTGTGACCGGCTGGCCATCATCGACGGCGGTAAAATCAAAACGCTCGGCTCGCCGGCTGAACTCAAGATCGCACTTGGCGGTGACATCGTATCGCTGACGCTCAAGGAGACGGATCGAACGGCAGGCTTGGAAGCCGTGTTGAAAGACCAGCCTGCGATTACATCGGTCCGGACGACGGACAAAGGGCTCGACATCCGCGTGGAATCACCGGAGAAGGCCCTACCCGCCATTTTAGATTCGGCCAATCGGCTGGGATGCAATATCGAGTTCATTCAGTACAATAGGCCCCGATTGGACGATGTGTTCATCGCCCATACGGGGCGGGCCATCACCGAATCGGTTCCCGAAACCGGGTCCACGTAAAGGAGTGCTGTGGAACATTATTGGCAAGAAATCGGCGCGTTGACCATGCGGTGGGTAAAGCGGCTGAGTCGAGAGAAGTTCAGCATGTTGTTCACGCTGGTGCAGCCCATGCTGTTTTGGTTGATCTTCTTCGGCAACCTGTTTCAGCGGGCGGCAGATACCCAGGTGACGCAAGCGCCCAATTACATCAGCTTTCTCGCCGCCGGAGTCGTCGTCATGACGGTACTCAACAATGGCCTGGCTGGCGGGGTCGATCTGCTATTCGACAAGGAAAATGGGTTCTTGGAGCGGCTGATGTCCACGCCGATCCACCGCAGCTCCGTCATTTTGAGTCGCTTTCTCTTCGTCATGACGATCACCTCGCTGCAAGTGCTCGTGATCCTCGGCGTCGCCTTCCTCTTCGACGTCCATCCAGCGACAGGCTTGCTTGGGGTGGCAACGATTCTCCTGATCGGCATGATGTTCGGCGTAGGATTAACCGCCATCTCTATGGCCATGGCCTTTTCCGTGAAAAGCCACGGTGATTTCTTTTCCGTGCTGGGATTTTTGTCTTTGCCAATGATTTTTTTAAGCTCCGCGCTCGTGCCGCTAGTAGCCATGCCAGGGTGGATGAGCTTTCTCGCTAAGTTCAACCCCATGACCTGGGTCATCGACGCCGTGCGGCCCTTGATCCTGTCCGGATGGAGCGAAGCCTTGCCGCATGTCGGCATGGTGGTGATCGTGATGCTGGTATTCGACGCGTTGTGCTTGTACGGAGGCGCCAAGGCGTTCCGACGGGCCATGGGCTGATACGCAGGAGACCATGATTAATCCTGAAAGCCAAATCCGGGCGCTGATTCGCTTGCTCTCCGACGAGAATGACTGGGTTGTTCGCACCATCAGCGGACAACTGATCACCATCGGACCACCGGCGGTTCCCCTCCTGCAGGAAGCTGAGATCGAGCAGCCGGAGATGGCCGACCGGATCGCCTCTGTGCTGGAAGAAATCCACTGGGGCAAGCTGGAAGAAGAGCTGGTGGAACTGGCCGCACAGCCGGATCAGACCATGAACCTAGAAGCCGGAGCGTTCATGATTGCCCGCCACGCCTATCCGGCGCTCGATGTCGGGCAGTACCTATCACAGCTAGATCGCATGGCCCAAGAAGTGCGAGCGCGCATCGGCCTCCGGTCGTCCGGAGAGGAAACGGTCAATGCGCTCAACCGCTATTTATTCGTCGAACAAGGGTTCAAGGGCAATACCACGAACTACTATGAAACGGACAACAGCTACCTCAACCGTGTCATGGACCGGCGAGTTGGCATTCCAATCAGCCTGTCCGTGGTCTACCTGCTGATTGGGCACCGGCTGAATCTGCCGGTATTGGGCATTGGTATGCCCGGGCATTTTCTTGTGAAATACGAGTCCGACCGTTACAAGATATTTGTCGACTGCTTTAACAGCGGCGCACTGCTAACCGAGAAGAATTGCGCGCGGTTTCTGACGGAAGCGGGCTACGGATTCGACGACACCTATCTGCAACCGAGTCCGGTTCGTGTAATCCTTTCCCGAATGGTGAAAAATCTGTTGGCGATTTACGCGAAAACCAACGAGCCCGCGAAGACCACTAGCCTGACCAAGTATATTAAAATTCTAGGCGGTGAACCGCGCGAAGAAGGATTGTAAGTTACAGCCTGATCGTCAATAAGTCTCTTCCCTTCCTGATCTTACCTCCATACCGTTCTCCAGCCTGAGCTTTCACGTCGTACTGATCCGCGATCGGATAGAAATGTGACAGGATGAGCTGGCCGACGCCGGCCTCTTGTGCAACTTGGCCGCATTGTCCGGCATGCAGATGAACCGGCCCCGGCTTATTGGCTGGAAACGAGCAATCGAGGACGGCCAGGTCCGTGTTGCCGCAGAGACGCACGAGGCTGTCGCAATATTGCGTATCGCCGGAATAGACCATCGATTTCCCCTGGTACTCGATCCGATAACCAACACTTGCAAGATCCGGAACATGGACCAAGGGTTTCGGAACGACGCGTGTGTCCCCAATCGTGAACGCCTTCGTGGAGACTTCTTTGAGCGTTACTTTGAATGGTGCCTGGGAAAAACTAGGGAACGAGCGCATGATCGCCTGCAGCAACCGTATCGTCCCCCACGGGCCGATCAATTTCATGTCGGGGCGGCACCCTCCTTCGTGCTTGGCATAGATCACCGCGTCGAAGAAAAACGTGATGAAATCGGAAAAGTGGTCCGTGTGAAAATGGGAGAAAAGAATATGCGTGATCTGGTGCCGGTTGACGCCGGTCTTGATCAGATTCATGAGAGTACGCGGTCCAAAATCGAGGAGAATCTGTTGATCCGTACACACCAGATACCCAGCCGCGGCACGCGTGGGATGGACATTGGTACCGGAACCCAGAATGGTGAGCTGCATATCTTCAGCTTGCAGGTTCTCGAAAACTATCTCGGAGAAGTCATAGTGACAGACAGATCTGATCCACTTCTTGCAGGCTCAAGACCCGCGCAAAAAAACGAGCCCAAGAACGCGATGTGCGCAGCGAACGTCTTCCGGAAAGAAGCCTCCTCTTTCGCAGTCAGCAAGATCCTCGTCGAGCAGCGATCACCACGTATCGTCTCCCGCCTGACTAGGCCATTTGATACCAATCGATCAAGCACTCCGGTCAGCGTATCTTTCGTAACAAGGGTCTGCTCCGATAACTCCGAACAGGTCATGCCGTGGGTATCGCCCAGTATCACCAGCACGTCGAACTGGGGAGGAGTCAACTTCATCAATTTGATGTTTCGATTGCCTGTACGCCAGAAGGCAAGATAGGCCTCGACCAATGGCCGAACAAGCTTGAAGTGGAGATCGTCCTTCAGATGAGGTAGTTCCACGAGGCCAGAGTAGTCCGCACTTGAAGCGAGCGTCAAGTCCGGTGTCTGAGAAAGGGGTCGGTATGAAGTGCGTCGCACCCGATTCGTTGACAGCTGAGCGATCGTGCCCATAAGATCCGATGCCTATGGTAAAACGGGGCACACGAGGGCACGCCAATCTGACATCGATCATCGTCCTGGTCGGCCTTCTCGTGGCCGGAGTGTGGATTTGGAAAAAATTGCCTCCTGACACCCAAGACTATGTGGTCGACCAGATAGTGCCGATGGCAGTAGGTGGAGCGGTGTTCGGATCGATCGTGTTGCTCATGACCCGGAGCCTCACACTCCGAGCCACACGACGACGTGAACGTAATCGACTGATCACTGCGTTTCAACGGGAAACGATCCTCAGCAAGAAATTGGACCTGTCCTTCGCGCTCATGGAGGGCAATGCCTACCAGACCGAAGGACTGGATACGGTAGGACCGGACCTAAAAGACCTCTGGTGCACCACACTGCAGCGAGCCGTGGGGAATGAGCAGCATCGCGTCAGAGGCATGGCGGCGAGTCACTTGGGCGCCCTGCAGGACCAGTCGGTCGTGCCACTGCTTCTCAAGGCGCTGGAGGACGATCACCCCTATGTACGCGCCTGCGCGGCCTTAGGATTGGGACGGCTGAGAGCCATTGACGCATGTGAACACCTCAAGACCGTCATGGAACACGATTGGGATCAGACTGTACGGGGCCGGGCTAGAGAAGCGCTGGAACGGATCCGAAGGTGAAGATTATGCATCTTGAGACTTGATCTCTTCCGAAACCCACTCAAGTAGAACAATCTCTGGCTAGCAGTTCAAACAAAATGAGAGGAATGATCACCCTAACCCACGGTTGACCTAGGGCCTGTGTCGGCCGGATTCGTGCCAATCGCCCACACGGCCATTACATCCGGAAGGAAGCCAGAAGATGAGAATGCTCGGCACTCTTCACTGGCCGCCGTGGCTGTGCCCGCACAGAATCAAGTCGATGTCATGATGCGCTTCTACGTCGTCCAGAATGTTCTGGGCGTGGGCAGCAAGAGAATAAACCGGCGGTCGGCACGTGCAGGCCCACATCTGAGATCGGCCCGATGCAGAGAGAGATCATCGACTCCCACAACGATCAATTCTGCCGTTCCTACCAAAAGCCTAGCGCTTTGGTTCATCAACAAGATAACCTTGCGATGGTCAGTCGACTCGGCAAATTGCGCGACGCCCACGCCGCTATCTATAATGGTCGTGATTTCCTAACGTCATGTAAGCAGGCGCACTGGCGTGCAGCCGCTCGAGGAATCGGAAGAGGTAAGGTAGGCCTTCAGGGATGTTCGGCAAATCCCCCGTGATGAAAATCCAATCAGGGTGCAGTTCCCTCATGGTTTCGATAATCCGATCATGCCGTGGATAATACCGGTCCAAGTGCAAATCCGTCAGATGGACAGCGCGGCGTCCGGTGAGAGAGGGATGAGTATGGGTCAGCACGGAGACATCGTGTTCGGACAAACCCCATACCCAGTGCGGCACAAGAGTGAATGCCCGATTGAGCGGTTCGCTGAGACAAGAGCCGATACGCGATCGCACACAATCAGGCCATGACACCGGAAGTCGTCGACTCATTCTCCAGCCCGTGATTGACCTGGTCGTTTCACCATGGACAGAAAAAGTATACCATAGGCATGTTTTTGAACAGTTTTGATGGTTTCGATACGCGGGGGGCTGTCATTTTAAGAAGTCAAGAAGAGTAATGCTACCGCTCCATCCCTTTCTTACCAGCAACCTCCCCGGAATCGGTGGCTACATCCGCACGGTCCCTGAAGATTTTCAGGTCGAAGAACGGCCGCTGTACTTGCCGTGCGGTGAAGGGGAGCATCTTTATATCAAAGTCACCAAACGGCTGCTGTCCACGCCGAATCTCGTCAAGATGATTTCCACCGCTGTTGGCGTAAAGGCGCAGGGCATCGGAGTAGCGGGGCTCAAAGACGCACGGGCAGTGACCACCCAAATGCTTTCACTGCATTTCGTGACACCCGAACAGCTCAGTCGCCTGAGGACCGACGATCGAATCTTATCCATCGACATTCTTGGTCGCCATCGCAATCGGCTGCGGCCTGGACACCATGCGGGAAACCGGTTCCATTTGGTCATCCGGGATATTGCCGATCATGCGTGGACGACCGTGCCTGCCGTGTTGACAATCCTTCAGCGGCGGGGCGTGCCTCATTACTTCGGTCCGCAGCGGCAAGGTAAGAAAGGTGAGAACTATCTCGTCGGCGCGGCACTCCTGGCCGACACAGCCAAACGGGCACAGCTGAGCCGGGCCAAGCGGATGTGGTACCTCAATGCGTTCCAATCGCATCTCTTCAACCACATCCTGGCTCAGCGAATCGATTCGATCGACCGTGTCTTTGTCGGAGATTGGGCCATCAAGATAGACAACGGCGCCTGTTTTCACGTCGAGAATGCCGAGCAAGAACAATCGCGCGCGGATCGTTTCGAAATCAGTCCGACGGGAATTTTGTTTGGCTCTCGCGTTTCGTGGTCTGATGGTGAACCAGGGCAGATCGAAGAGGCCGTGATGACGGACGCGGGAACCACGAAAGACGCCCTTATCGCCGCAGCAAAGACCTGTGGGTTTCGGGGAGAGCGGCGCGCGTTGCGGATTCCCTTAGCTGATCTCGACTGGTCCCTGGATGGGTCCGCCCTCACCCTGTCATTTGTGTTGCCCCCCGGCGCCTATGCCACAAGTGTGCTCCGAGAGCTGATGAAAACTGATACGATCAACTCATAACAATTTCGAGTGCTATCGGACCCTCTAGGGCATCAGTGCTAGAATGGCTGTTTGACCTGAATATGTGCACCCATGAACCTCCAACAAGAAATTGTCCTCGTCAGCGGGCACATCATCAATTCGCCGACTTGAGTTCTGCTCCATTTTCAGGGACACCTAACGAAGGCTCATAATGGGTCAGGAGGGTGTCACGGCACAGTGACGCAAGTTGTCAGCGGAGTCTACGCGTGAGGCGATGGCGATGCTGGAGGTCGCGAGGGTGACGGTACAGCCAGTTGCCACGGAGTTGGGAATTGGGGCGGGGGTGCTGAGACGCTGGCGGCGGAAACCTCACCAAGAGACACTCCGTACGTTTCTGGGCCAAGGCCGACCGCGTGAAGAGGAGGTCGTATAGCTCAACCGAGAACTGACCCGGGTCACGAAGGAGCGAAATTATTCGCGAGCAACGGCAGCGTTCTTCGCGAGAACATCGCGATGACGTACCGGATGATTAAACGGTGCCACGAAGCGTTTCCCATCCGATTGCAGTGCCACGGCTTGCGAGGCTCGCCCAGCGGATATTATGGCTAGGTGAGGCGACCACTGAGTGTCCGTGCGCAGGAGAATGTCCGGCTAGTGCGCCGCGTGCGTGAGCTGCATCTCGAGCACGATGGCGTGCTCGGCAGTCCGTGGATGTGGAGGGAACTGCGCTATGCTGGGGAGCGCTGTAACCACCATCGGGTCGCCCGCTTGATGCGTCGAGACCGATTATCGGGTATGCCTCAGCGACGGCGCTGGCGCCGGAAGACTTCTGGCCTCCCTCCGACTGGGACACAGAACCATTTGGAGCGTGACTTCACCGTCACGGTTCCCAACACCAAATGGGACACCGAGATCACGTACAGACGCACTGCCGAATACTAGCTCTATCTCTGCATCGTGCTGGATTTGTATTTGCGGTGGTCGTGGGCTGGTTGATGAGTCCACGACAGAACCCCGGCACCTCGTCATGCAGGCGGTGTTGATGGCAATGTAGCAGCGACCGAGTCGGACACCGGTCATTCGCTATTACAGCCGCGGCTGCCAATATACGTCGGATGAGTAGCAGCCCTTCTTAGCGGCGCACCACATCACCTGCAGCATGAGCGCGGTGGGGAGTTGTGCCGACAATGCGGCGGCCGACAGTTTCTTCGGGGTCCTCAAACAGGAATGGGTGAACCGACGGCAGTACCGAACACGGGCAGAAGCCTGAGCGGATATCTTTGGCTCCATCGAACGCTGACACAATCCTCTCCAGCGGCGCAGACTGGCCGTGCAGTAAGAGAAAGACACGCTCTTACCTCCACTGTCCGTGCAGATAGAGCAGAACCCCTGCTGTCCCTGTAATCAGAAATTCATTTCAAACTGTTCTCAAGTGCTCTGAGGTAATCGCCCTATCGACAAAAGTGAGTTGAGATAAAAGATTTTCAAATAACTCCGCTATCTCAATCTCAGGATTATGGATGATAAATGCAATTAGCTCCAATCGCTCTCTATCCGTCAGTGACTCGTGGCCCTTCCCAAACTCCCCTCGAAGAAGATCGATGCGCTTTCGACACCTATCATCTTCTTCATTACGAATTCCCTTCAGGATATCTCCCGTCTCATCTCGCATCGACATATCCCCTGGTGGAAGCGATGGGCATGAAGACGTTCGCCATCGCGTCGCGGAGGGTCAACAGTTCTGACCGATAGCGCACGATGATATTGCGACGCTGCGTCGCAGCCTTAGGGGAGTGCGCGATGAAATAAGGAATCACTTCAGTTGCCATGCAATTCCATCGCAAGATGGCAACGACGGAGCTGCCCACGCTTCACGAGCCGAGAAATCTCTTCATTCCTCCGGCTGCAACCTGATTTCTTTAACCTCGCCGAACGTTGAAAGGACACCCGGAATGGTCTTCCCTGATCCAACCGCGATAATCTTGAGACGATCAGGATGGAGGTGTTTCTTGGCCGCCGCCAGGATGTCTTCCTTGGTCAGTTTTACGACCTTGTCGCGCAGCTGCTGCAGAAAATTCTTCGGCAGGCCATCGTATTCCAGCTTCACTAGACGATCGACGATCGCCGACGGGCTGGAGAAGGAAAAAATGAAGGAGTTCACATAGGCCTCTTTAGCCTCCGCCAACTCTGCATCGCTGACAAGCTCGGAACGCATGCGTTCGATATTCACGATGAATCGTTCAATAACCTCCTGCGTAGACACCGACTTGGTCTCAGCTCGCATGAGCCAGACTCCCTGATCGTGCATTCCGGCATTCAGCCGGCTGCCGACGGAATAGGCCAGGCCTCGTTTCGTCCGCACATCGTTGAAGAGCCGGCTGCGGAACGAACTGCCGCCCAAAATGTCGTTGGCAATCGCCACGGGGACATAATCGGCATCGTTTTCCTTGATCGACAAATGCCCCAGGCGAAGATGCGTCTGCGTCGTGTCCTTAGCGACGAACCGAATCGCCGGTATCATCGCGTCGCCCTCCGGCACATCAGTGATCGTCAGTTGAGGCACCGCACCTTTCGCCCAGTCCCCAAACGCGTCGCGCAGGGACGCCAGCATATCCGATTTCTTAAAGTCGCCGGTGACGCCCAAGATCATGCCGTTCGGATGGAGCGACGCGCGGTGAAAGGCGGCCAGATCGTCCCGATTGATGCGCCGCACCGACTCAATCGTGCTCTCGCGTGCGGTCGGATGATCGGCCCCATAGAGCATTTTGACGAATTCTCGGCCAACGACAGAACCTGGATTGTCCTGGCGGCGACGGATGCCCTCAATGGCCTGCAACTTGGCTAGTTCGACGCGAGCCGGATCGAACGCCGGCGTTCGGATGAGACCGGCGAATATTTGGAGCCCCCGAGTGAAATCTTTGCTCAACACGTCGAGTGACGCGGACCCCGATTGCCGACCGAGCCCGATGCTGATGTCTCCCGCAAAATGTTCCAGCTCTTCATCGACCTGCTCCGCAGATAGATCGCCGCCGCCGCCGGTGCGCATTACTAAGCCAGTCAGCCCCGCGAGACCGATCTTGCCAGCCGGATCGAGCCAGCTCCCGGCCTTGATCGTGGCTGTCAGGGTAATGAGGGGCAATTCATGGTCTTCCAGCAGATAGACGACCATGCCGTTCTCGAATACGACTCGTTCCGGCTCCGGCGGCAAAAACTCGACGGGAGCAAAGGTCATGGTCCGAGGGTCGCCGAGTCCAGCCTCTCCCGCGCAAGCGGTCGTCAGAGGAACCGCCACCAGCATAGCCAGTAGCCCCAGTGTGGCGCCATGCTTCACGTTCATCATGGCGCCACCTCACCGCCCTGAACCGCAGCCACCGTCTTGCCCTGGCTCTTTTTTACCAAGAGGCCGACTGTGCGATTCGATTTGGTGAAATACTGAGACGCGACCCGCTGCACATCGGCGGCGGTGACCGCCGCCACTTTGTCACGCAACGTCAACACATACCGCCAATCGCCCGCCAGCGCCTGATACATGGCAAGCTGGGAGGCCAGTCCACTATTGGATTGCAACGCTCGCACCATGTCGGCATCTAAATTATTGATGACCCGTTCCAGCTCCTTGGGCGAGACTGGTTCCTGCTTCAGCCGTTCCACCTCTTCGTACATCGCCGCTTCCAACTCAGCCGTTGTATGGGGAGCCAGGGGGGTCGCTGTCAGGATGAACAGATTGGGCGCGCGTACACCGGGATGGTTCGCGTCTGAGCCGACTGACGCCGCCAGCCGCCGCTCCCGCACAAGTTTTCGCTGCAGCCTGGACGTATGCCCCTCCGAGAGCACCGCATCGATGACTTCAAACACATCGTCGTCGGGGTGGCCCAGCCCCGGCTTGTGATAGCCGATCACAAGTGCCGGTTCCGCATCAAATTCCACCTCCACCCGCCGCTCCCCCCGCTGTTCAGGCTCCACCGGCATTCGTGCAAATGATGGAGGAGCCGCAGGGATCTTCCCAAACGTCTGCTCGATCAAGGCGATCACGTCTTTGGAGTTGAAATCGCCAACCAGGGCAATAGTCGCACGATTCGGCACATAATGAGCTTTGAAAAATGCTTCCGTTTCCGCCGGGGTCAGCGACAGAATATCCGATTCCCACCCGATCGTCGGCACGCCGTATCCGTGCGCACGAAACGCTGCCGAGGTGAACGTTTCAAACAACAGCCCGCTTGGACTATCGTCGTTTCGCAAGCGGCGCTCTTCCATCACCACGCCGCGCTCTTTGTAGAATTCGCGAAAGACCGGATGAGCCATGCGGTCGGATTCGACCGCCGCCCATAACGGAAGCCGATTGGCCGGCAGGCTGATCGTATAGCGTGTCAGGTCTTTGCCGGTTGAGGCGTTGAACCCAATACCTCCGTGCCGTTGGTAGAGTAACGCCAGTTCGTTTCCGACCACGTAGTGAGATGCCTGCGTCTGCAGTTCTGCGAACCGCTCCTGGAGAGACGCGACGGCAGCCTGCTCATCCGCCGTTCCTCCCCCACTCTTTATCGCCAGCTCGCGTTGACGATGGTCTAGTTCAGTTCCTACCAATGCCAGCTCATCGAGAATCGGTTGCTCTTTTTCGTAATCCTTTGTGCCGACGGTGCGCGTCCCCTTGAACGCCATGTGCTCATAGAAATGGGCGATGCCTGTTTGCCCAACCTGTTCGTTGATGCCGCCCACCGCGAACGTAATGTTGATGGATACAATCGGCGTCTGATGGCGCTCAACCATCAGGACCGTCAAGCCGTTGACCAGCTTGTGCTCGATGACGCGATCAGCGAGACTCGGCGGCGCCGCAGAAACAAGGTCTAGGTTCAGGCTGAGGCTCAGGAAGAAGCCCGTGCAAACAGCCAAGACTGCACCGTGCCTATGGACATAACCTTCACTCAATTTCAATCTGGACCTTGACCTGGATTTCATACGAAGATCTCCATCAGTTCCTCTGGCCGTTCAATGAACCAATCAGGCTGACACGCCGCCATCTTTTCACGGTTACCCATGCCATAACCGACGGCACAGACACGGATACCGGCGTTGTGCCCACCATTGATATCGTTGGTACTGTCGCCCACCAGTACCGCGCGGTCCTTCGCCACGTTCAATTTCTCCAGAATATGCAGCAGCATACCGGGCTCCGGCTTGAGCCCGAATCCATCATCGCCGCCGACCATATAGACAAAATCGGATGGCCCCAAACTGTTCATGATCACGCGAGTGTAGTCGATCGATTTGTTGGTCGCAATTGCTTTCTGCTTATGGGCGAAGTGCTGCAACATCGGGATAATGCCGGGGGAATAGGCTGTTTGATCCAAGCAATGGTCGAGATAGTATCTGCGAAACACTTTCAAGGCCTCTTCGAATCGGGCCTGATTCCCTTCGCCCACCGCCAGACGTAGCAATTTTTTCACTCCGTCTCCGACGTATCCGAAAATTTCCTCGATCGGGCGTGTTGGCAGCCCCAGCTCAGCCAGCGTGAAATTCACGGATTTGGCGATATCCCATTTCGACTCGATCAGCGTGCCATCAAGATCGAAGATCAGGAGATCCACGGAGATCGGAGCCTTCATTTCGCCCTTCTCAACGAACTGGTGAGCGCCGCGAGGGCGCTGCGTTGCTTCTCGTCCTTTTCGTGCAATTCGGCCTCGCGCACGGCGTTCACCATTCGTGCGACGCTGACATGGGGAGGAATCATTGGCTCGACGATACGCCACTGGTTCCCTACCGCCTTCACGTGAAAACGGATTTCTTCGGTCTTCTCCTCCGCCACGAAATCTGCCGTCTTTAGCGAGACCACCCCGCGCACCCGAAAGGTGACTGGAATCACAACATCCAGATTATCGAGAATGTCCCATTTCCGATAGTCCTCGGGAACTTTGGCATCCTGAATCACCACGATCTGGTCCCAGGCCGGCTCTTCCTTCCACTCGACATAGGGCGACAGTACATCGAAGGCCATGGCGTCCAGGCGGGCACCTTTCTGATCCAACCGGACGTATCGTTTGACAATCTCGGCGGGAGATTGCTTGAGAGAGCCACTCTGAGCGAATCCAGTCTGGGCCCACCCCAAATTCACTGGCAGGGTGAGCCAGATACATACGACTGTCAGCGCGCACGCAACCAGCCATCCACCTGAATTCGCCGCGCTCTTATGGGTATTGGAAGTATTGGACACAGCGCGAAGTTTCTGGGAAACGATTGCCTGTTGCCTTGCCCGATTCACTTCGGACACCAATCTTTATCTGACCCATTCTAGCAAACCGTGGCAAAGACATCCAAGCAAGTGGACGAAATAGTTTACTCATCGAGACAAAAAAAGTGGTGTTCACCTTCTCGCAGCTGAAGAAATCGCTGGCTCTTGCGATCGAGGGGACTTACGGCGCGCAAATCAGAATACACAGGGGAGCTGCGGTCTTCGTTTAGTTGAACATACCCTCAAAGCTTGCGTGGATCCTCAAGATGAATCAGGGCCGTGTTGCCAACCATCGAACATGTGTTGCCAGTAGCCGCGGACACCCCGAAGCCCTTCTTCCATAATCCTTCGAGTTGAAAACGGTGAGGTTTGCAGATCCCATGCGTTTCCCGTGGATCGTCCAAGGGAATCTTCTCCCCAACCAGGTCGACACCCCCTGTTCATCGACACCAAGAACAGATGATTTTCATAATCGGCCTTGCTCGTGAAGGTTCCAAAGACAACAAGAATTAGACCGTATGGCGATCGAGCCCGTCGCAAGTGATTCCCAACGGAAACGGCCGATTCCAGGCAAAACCTTTTCCTACTCTCGACGCAAAAAATGTCGCGGGTGAGGCGCTGTGTCACCAGGTGTATCTTCGTCAGCTGTATCTCTTGTATTTATCTAATGACGATCCGGTGGCTTTTCACCATGGTTTTCTTGACCGCCTCTTTCCCAACATGATAGGGTGCGCCTCCGTTATGAACACGTCTCGATCCGCCAAGCTCTTCTCCGAAGCCCAACAGCTGATTCCCGGCGGTGTGAACAGCCCCGTCCGAGCGTTTCGATCCGTTGGTGGACAACCGCGTTTTATTAAACGAGCGAAGGGCCCGCGGTTGTACGATGTCGATGGCAACAGCTATCTCGACTACGTCCTGTCCTGGGGTCCGATGATTCTCGGACATGCGCCGACTTCAGTGATCAGCGCTATCAAAAAGGCTGCTGGCAACGGAACCAGTTACGGTGCTCCGACCGAGCTGGAGGTCATGCTGGGGAAGGAGATCTGTCACGCCTTCCCCTCCATGCAAAAGATCCGGCTCGTCAGTTCTGGAACAGAAGCCGTGATGAGCGCCATTCGCGTGGCGCGCGGATTTACCAAACGGGACACTATCCTGAAATTCGAGGGCTGCTATCACGGCCACAGTGACTATCTGCTAGCGAAAGCTGGCTCCGGATTGGCGACGCTCGGAATCCCCGATTCACCAGGCGTCCCGAATGACTTTGCCAAACATACTCTGACGGCTACCTATAACGACATTCGCGCCCTCCAGCAGCTCATCAAAGAACACCGGGAAAGGCTTGCCTGCGTCATCCTCGAACCCATCGCGGGCAATATGGGCGTCGTTCCTCCCGACCCCAGTTTTCTAGCGGCGCTTCGGCAGGCGACCGCCGACAACGGTATCGTGTTGATTTTCGACGAAGTGATCTCCGGCTTTCGCGTGCACTACGGAGGCGCGCAGGCCTTGTATGGGATCAAGCCAGACCTCACCGTGTTGGGGAAAATCATCGGCGGCGGATTGCCGGTAGGCGCCTACGGAGGCCGCAAAGAGATCATGGATCTTATCGCTCCCTCGGGACCGGTCTATCAAGCCGGAACATTATCTGGAAATCCGCTGGCAGTGACTGCGGGATTAGCCACACTCAAACAGTTGAACGCGCGTGGAATCTACAAGAAGCTGGAAGAAAAATCAGCCGCGCTGGCAAAAGGGATCGGTGAAGCGGCCAGGAAAGCGGGCATCCCCGTAACCCAGACGCGGGTCGGATCGATGCTCACCACGTTCTTTACGTCAGGACCTGTTGTCGATTGGAATACGGCGAAAAAATCGGACACGAAGCGTTACGGCCAATTCTTTCATTACATGCTAGAACAGGGCGTCTACCTTGCTCCATCTCAGTTCGAAGCAGCCTTTCTCTCCACCACCCATACCTCAGCGGACATCGAGAAAACCATCAAGGCAGCACACAAGGCTTTTAAGAGCTTATAGCGTATAGCTGATAGCAAGAAGAGCCGACGGACAAGACGCGACCAGGAAGATACAGCCGTATCGGTTTCGACACCGATTACCAGTCGATCTGTACCATTTTACAATCAGCTTGTTTAACTGCCCCAGTCTCGTCCATAAACCGTACGCTATTCGCCATCAGCTCTTCTGCTATTCATCGTCCTCGTCATCCGCTTCCATTGCCTCCTGCCGCTTCTGTTCCTCCATGGCATTGTGGAGCAACATGCGGATAAACATCGAATAGAGCGAACCTTTTTCCAGGGTGCCGCCTGGAGGAATCGCGATCTTTCCTTCCTTGATCATGCGATCCATCCAGGCTTTCTGATCGGGAGCGATCAAGACAGGAATCTCGACCAGCCCCACTCGTCCCATCATATCCATGAGCTAAACCTCCATAAGCTTCCTACGAAGAGCGTAGAGCTGATAGTCCAAACAGATCGAAAGCAACTCAGCCTTCTTCGTTTCTGCCATAAGCCATACGCCATTGGCCATACGCTCTTCTTGCGGTTATTCCAGCACGCCATTTTCGTCATTGTCAATCGAACGGTACCTGGCATGGCCTGTGCGTATTCGCCTGGGCATGAAAATCCGAACCGTCACTTTATGCATGACGTTGCTCTCGTGCTTCTTCCTATCCTCATTTCTCAATAACGCCGTTTTACGTAAGCTCCCCGTAGATCGAGACAGGCATAAGGAGAACTTTCTGGCACAATAGCCACCCTAGCCAGGAGGTTTCCCTACGTCAATCGAAATTCGCCGAGACTCAAATTGGCTCGATCCTACAAGTGGCCGACGCCGGTTGGCCCGTCAACAAGCTCTGGCGGCACTACGGCATTAGTTCCGCGACGTACGACAAGTGGAAAGCTCAGTATGGAGAGGGGCTGGAGGCCTCCGATGTGAAGCGGTTGAAGGAATTGGAATACGGGAACAGTCGCCTGAAGCGGATGTATGAGGAGCTGTCGCTGAAGAACGCCGCGCTGAAGGATGTCCTCGCAAAAAAACTCTAGGGCCTGTTGAGCGACGGGAGGTCGTGACGCACCTGGTTATAGTGAACGGCCTTCTGGTTCAGCGGGCCTGCTACACGGGGGGCTCGGCTGGGCGACATATTCCCGGCCTCTCAGGAACTGAGCCCGGCACGATGCTCCAGTGATCGCAGCGGTGACGACCCTCGTCGCAGCCCAGCGTCGTTGGGGCTGCGGGAAGTGTTGTGATCGGCTCCGACTCGACAGGCATTCCTGAAATCACAACCGGCGGTGGCGCGAGGATTGCCCGCTGCGCTTAAACTTGCCGCGACGGACCAAGAGG
>Ga0194121_10000747_pt1 | contig 56661 bp, 55 predicted proteins | sample TA2MahCa50mmetaG_FD_148609 | JGI IMG/M metagenome (GOLD analysis project Ga0194121, IMG submission 148609) | Freshwater microbial communities from Lake Tanganyika, Tanzania - TA2015020 Mahale Deep Cast 50m | ecosystem: Environmental > Aquatic > Freshwater > Lake | place: Tanzania: Lake...
GCGGCGAGAGCGAACTGCTTGTTGGCAGTTGTTTGGTTGCCCCGTTTTTCGAGTCTGAGCAACTCGGGTCGCACGCTCGACCAGCGACACTGACGTCGAAACCTGTCAGCCCCGTTGAACTTGCGTAGCAACCAAAGTCTACGCACACTTACGTCGGAGTTGTGCGGGTGGTGACGACCCGCGCCAGCGCGGGTATCGCGAAGCGCTTACTCGGGCTTGCCGCGGCGCTGGCGACCGATGGCGCGTCGCATCTCGATCTTCGACTCCTTCTCGGCGATTGCGGCGCGACGGTCTTCCTTCTTCCGGCCCTTCGCCAACGCAAGGTCTACCTTCACGCGGCCATCGCGCAGGTGCACGTTGAGCGCCACCAGCGTGAGACGTTCCTTCGCCATGCGCTCTGCGAGCCGGCGGATCTCGGTGCGGTTGAGCAGCAGTTTGCGCGGCCGCACCGGCTCGTGCGCACCGACACCATGGCTGAATTTGTAGGTGGCGACGTGCATGTTCTCCAGCCACATTTCGCCGTGCGACAGGTGGGCGTAGGCATCAGCGATCTGCACCTCGCCGGCGCGCACGCTCTTCACCTCGCTGCCGTGCAGCACGATGCCCGCCTCGACGACGTCGAGGATGGTGAACTCGTGTCGGGCGCGACGATTGCTCGCCAACACGGTGTTTTCTTCGTTTTTCTTCGCCATGTCGGTGAATTGAGCCTAGGTAGCGTCGCATTCGTGAGTTCGTCGCGCCTCGTCATCACCGACGCCATCGAGCAACGCATCGTCGAGCATGCTCGCGCCTGCAAACCGCACGAGATGTGCGGGCTGTTGGTGGGGGAGCCTGGCAGCGACCGCGCGCTCGAGTTCCATCCGTGTCGCAACGCTGCTGCTTCGGCGATCGTCTACTCCCTCGACCCAAAGGACTACATGCGCGTCGAGCGCGACGCCGACGACCGCGGGCTGTCGGTGCTCGGCGTCGTGCACAGCCACACGCACACCGAGGCGTATCCCAGCCCGACTGACGTGACGCAAGCCCCCGACCCGAACTGGAACTACGCGATCATCAGCCTGAAGTACGACCCTCCGCGGCTACGCAACTTTCGCATCGTGGCCGGGGAAATCAGCGAAACCGCGCTCGAACGCGTGTGACCGCTGGCGTCCACCCCGACACTTGCGGTTCGGCACCCCGCCGCTAGATTGTTGACAACTCCTATCGGGATTCACAAGATTCCGAAAACGAGCCGGTGGCGTACCACCCAGCAGTTCACCCCCTGGAGCACGACATGACCGACCTCAACGCGACGAACATCGCCGAGCGTTCGTCGTCGAGCGTGCTCGAACTCATCGGCAACACGCCGCTGGTGGAAGTGAGTCAGCTGTCGCCGTCGTCCGAGGTCCGACTATTCGCGAAGTTGGAAAACCAGAACCCGTTCGGCTCGGTGAAGGATCGCATCGCCAACGCCATGATCAAGCGGGCCTATGCGACGGGTCGTCTCGTGAAGGGGCAGCGCATTCTTGAACCGTCGTCGGGTAACACCGGTATCGCGCTCGCTGCGATTGCGCGCATCACCGGTAACCCGATCACCATCCTCATGCCAGAGAGCGTTTCCATCGAACGTCGTCAGATGCTCGAGGTGTTCGGCGCCGACATCATCCTCACGCCGGGGCCCGAAGGCTCGAACGGTGCCGTGCGTCGCGCCGAGGCGCTCGCCGCCGAACACCCTGAGTGGTGCTTCTTGCATCAGTACTCGAACGAAGCGAACCCGCGGGTGCACTACGAAACCACCGGCCCGGAAATTTGGCGTGACTGCCCGCAGATCACGCACTTCGTTGCCGGGCTTGGCACGAGTGGCACGTTGATGGGTGTCGGTCGCTACCTCAAGGAACACAACCCGGATGTGCAGATCATCGCGGTCGAGCCGCCGCTCGGCGAACTCGTCGAAGGATTGCGCAACTTGGACGAGGGGTACATCCCGCCCGTGTTCGAGTTGTGGAAGGGTCGCGAGATTCTCGACCGCAAGCGCATCGTGCGCCCGCGCGAGAGCATCGAGATGACGCGTCGGCTCGTGCGCGAATGCGGCATCTTTGCCGGCATCTCAGCGGGTGCGTCCCTGGCCGGTGCGCTGAAGGTGGCGAACGAAGTCACCGAGCGCGGCGAAGGCGCCAACATCGTCTTCATCGTCTGCGACGGCGGTTGGAAGTACTTGTCGACCGGCGCCTACACGGTGGATCTCGACACCGCGGCCGCGAATGCGGAGAAGGTCATCTACTTCTAGCCGCCGGCCACGAGCGCGACGAGCCCAATCAGCACCACTGCCGCGCCGCCGATACGTCGTCGGTGGTCGACTTCGCCGAGCAGTTTCCATCCGGCGAACGCCGCGATCAGCACGCTGGACTCGCGCAACACCGCCACGTACCCGACCGGTGCCTGGCGCATTGCGAGTAGCACCAGGCAGTAACTGCCGAGCGCGCCAATGGCGGCGAAACTGAATTGCTTCCATTGCGTGCGCAGGGCGGCGAGTGCCTCGCCGCGGCGCGTGGCGAAGGTCCACATCGAAACACCGATTCCGGTGGAGACGAAGATGCTGAGTGCGTACGCTGCCGGGTCGGTCGACTCGCGTACACCCGTCGCATCAACCATCGTGTAGACGCCGATGATCAGCGCAGTTGCGAGCGCGAATCGCGTCTGGCGCAGCGAGCCGCGCGACAACAAGAAGAAGCCCACCGCGGCAATTGCGACACCAGCCGCCGTCAGAGGCGAGAGCACGTCATCAAGCACCAGCACACCGAGGACTGCGGCGCCCACTGCGCCACCGCCGCGCGCGATCGGATACGACACTGAAAAGTCTCCGGTGTTGTACGCGCGCACAAGCAGGATGGTGTATGGCACGTGCGTAATGCCTGACAACAATGTGTATTGCCACGCGAACTCTGGTCGTTCAAACAGCAACCACCAAGCGACGAGTGCGCCACCGGCGATGATCATCGCGATGAAGAACTGCCCCCACAATGCAAGACCCGAGTCGGTGTTGCGCTTTACGGCAAGGTTCCAGCCGGCATGAAAGCACGCGGCCCCGAGTGCCATCAGTGTTGCGGTCAGCATGTTGCTCTCGTCAGCGGTGTCGCGGTCAGCACGTTGCGCGTCTTGCCATCAACGTCGCGATCAACACCGCGCAATAGCCTAAGAAGCACATGGTGGATGCGCGCGAACGCCCGATCGGCGTGTTCGACTCCGGTTTCGGCGGTCTCACCGTCATGCGGTCGCTCGTCGACCTGATGCCCAACGAGTCGTTCGTCTACATCGGCGACACTGGCCGCTACCCGTACGGCAACAAGCCGGCCGACGAAGTGCGCGGTTATGCGATCGAACTCGCCGAAAGCCTCGTGCGCGACCACGACGCCAAGTTGATCGTCGTCGCCTGCAACACAGCCGCGTCGGTGGCCCTCGATGCGCTGTCGAAGTCGCTCACGGTGCCGGTGGTCGGTGTGATCGAGCCGGGTGCCCGCGCACTCGCGCGAGTCACGCACAACGGCAAAGTCGGGGTGATCGGCACCGTCGGCACGATCTTGTCGCGTGCGTACGACCTCGCCGTTGAGTCGACGGGCGCCGACGTCGTGCTCACTTCGGCTGCCTGCCCCGGTTTCGTGGAGTTCGTCGAGCGCGACCAAACCGACGGTGACGAAGTCACATTGCTCGCCAGGCGCCTGTTGTCGCCGGTGAAGGACGCCGGCGTCGACGCTTTGTTGCTCGGCTGTACGCACTACCCGTTTCTCGCGCCGGTGATTCAGCGCGTGATGGGGGATGGCGTCGTGCTCGTGAGCAGCGCCAACGAGACCGCGTTCGCCGTGCGCGAACTGCTCGAATCGCAGCGGCTCGCCGCAGCGCAAGATGCAGTCGCAGAGCGACGATTCTTCTCTTCCGGTGATGTCGACTGGTTCGCCACCCTCGGTCGACGGTTGCTTGGTCCCGAGCTCGGCGAAGTGTCAGCGTGGCATTCTGGAGCCGCATCATGAGCAACAAACGTCCCCACAGTCAGCGCCCCGACGGTCGTCGCCCCGACGAACTGCGCCCGATCAGTTTCGAACGCGACTTCACGCAAATGGCGGCCGGCAGCGTGCTGGTGTCGTTCGGCCGCACGCGCGTGTTGTGCACCGCATCGGTCGATGAAGACGTGCCACGGTGGATGAAGGGTTCGGGCAAGGGTTGGGTCACCGCCGAGTATTCGATGCTCCCTGGTTCTTCGCCCGAGCGAGTCGACCGCGAGGCAGCCAAGGGCAAGCAATCCAGCCGCACCGTTGAGATCCAGCGATTGATTGGCCGCTCGTTGCGTTCGGCGTGCGACATGCAGCTGCTCGGCGAGCGCCAAGTGTTGCTCGACTGCGATGTGCTGCAAGCCGACGGCGGCACGCGCACCGCGAGCATCTGCGGCGCCTACGTCGCGTTGCACGACGCGCTGTCGCGGTTGGTGGCGAGCGGTTCGATCAAGCAGCATCCGCTGCACTCGCTATGTGCCGCCGTGAGCGTCGGCATTCATTCCGGAACCCCGATCATCGACCTGCCGTATGTCGAAGACTCCAAAGCCGAAGTCGATATGAACGTCGTGATGCTCGCGCCGCTCGCCGGAGGCACGGCGCGGTTCGTCGAAGTGCAGGGCACTGCCGAAGGGCAGGCGTTCACCCGCGAACAGATGGATGTGTTGCTCACGCTCGCCGAAGGCGGGCTTGCGCAGGTGTTCGATCGTCAGCGCAGCATCATCGCCGCGCCGCCGCCACCCCGCGCGTGATTGCTGCAGCGTCAGCGTGGTTTCGCGCGTGATGCAACTCGTCTGTGCATCGGCGAACCCCGACAAGGTCGCCGAGATCCAAGACTTGTTGCGAGGCGTCGTCGAATTGCTGCCGCGTCCCGTATCGGTGGGCGACATCGCCGAAGATGCCGACACGCTGCTCGGCAACGCCCGACTGAAGGCCCGCGCCATCTGTAAGGCAACCGGGCTTCCTGCAGTGGCCGACGACACCGGGCTCGAAGTCGATGCGTTGAATGGTGCGCCCGGCGTGCACACTGCACGATTCGCCGGCGAGAACGCCACGTATGCCGACAATCGGCGCAAGATGCTCGAGTCGTTGCGCGATGTCGCCACTGAGGCGCGCACGGCGCGATTCCGCACGGTGGCGTTGGTCGCGTATCCCGGCGGCAGCGAGCGCTGGGCCGAGGGAGTGTGCGAGGGGATGATCGCCGAAGCCGAGCGCGGGGAGCGTGGTTTCGGATACGACGCCGTGTTCGTGCCGTGCGAAGGTGATGGTCGCACGTTTGCGGAAATGCCCGTCGAGGAAAAGCGCGCGATCGGGCATCGCGGTCGTGCGTTTCGCGCGCTCGCTGCTGTGTTGCGCGCCGGCTAACTACCAGCCGCGCAAGTCGATCGGCCAGCGATCAAGTACCTGGTCACCGCGCACCAGCCACACGTGGTCGTGCATCGCCATCGTCGGGTCGACGTGTGCGGGGATCACGCGAATCTTGCTGCCGACCGCTGGTTGCGGCGCGCGGGCGGCGAGTCTCGCAGCATCACCGTCGCGCGTGGAGTCACCGTCGCGCGCGCAGTCATCAACCTTCTCCGTCGCAAATGTGATGTGCTCGTCAGAACAGAACCACACTTTGTGACCCTCAATCGTCGGGTTGCCGTGATCCATGCCGAGGCTCTTTAGCCCGACATCGGCCACGGCCCACTTCTCCTGCGTCGAGACGACGGTGCCCAAGATGCTGAGCGCCTGATGAAAGGGCAGTCCGAGCGTGGAGTAATACGTGTCCATCAACGCGTATGACCCGGCCTGCACTTCCGTGACGCCGGTCTTGCCGCGATGCTCGGCGTGCACGTCGTGGTTGCCGGTGCCGCCAGCAGAGATGATCTCGCCGCCAACCTGCGACGCCGCCTCGCGCAACACCTGCATCGCCGCCAGAGTGTCGCGTTGCTGCGCGGTGCGGTCGTCGCTCACCATCAAATGACCCTCATAACCCATCACCCCGCGTACCACCAGCCCGCGCGACCGCGCGAGATCGGCGAGTCGCCCCGCATCGTGGGGCGCACAGCCGCAACGGGGCAGCCCGATGTTCACGTCGATCAGTACGTGACGAATTCCGGCGCGAGCAGCAGCATCGATTGTGGCGTCAGAGTCGACTGCGACGGTGATCATCGCGCGGTCTTGTTCGGCCGCCAACTCACGCAGCCGTTCGACGTCGACCACTTCGTTGGCAAGCAGCAAGTCGTCGCCGAAACCAGCGCGAGCCATGCCGATCATTTCGCGCACGGTGGCACAGGTGAACGTGCGGTGACCATGGCGGCGTTGCATCTCGGCCAGAGCGGTGCTCTTGTGCGCTTTCACGTGCGGTCGCAACAACGCGCCGGGCAGTCGTGCAGACATCGTCGCAAGGTTGTGCTCGAGCGCATCCACATCCACCAGCGCGGTGGGCGTCGGAAGGTCGTGAATGCTGTGCATCTCGTGCCGGCGGAGAGACTCGAACTCTCACTGGCGGCGTCCTAAGCGCCGTGCCTCTGCCATTGGGCTACGCCGGCCCGCTTTCGTTCAGGGTAGTAGTACCGCGACTCGTTTGACAGAATGTAAAGGTGACTGCCAGCCCTGCGCCGCACACGGTGAACGACGCAGCGATGATCGACCAACTCGGGCTGGCTGATCGCATCGTCGACGAAAGGGCACTTGCCGCCAGTGTCGCACGCTGCCGCGAACGCAACGTGGTGTTGCCGACGTTCGCGCAACTCGCCGACCCGCGCAAGATCGACGCATCGGTCACCAAGGGTGTCGACAAGGATGCGCCGGATGCGCGCAACCTCTTCCGCGTGCACTGGTACAACGACATGGCGGGCAACCGCGTCGCCGTGCCCGACCATATCGTGTTGCCGTCGTCGCTGACCGGCATCGAGAGCCCCATCATCGTGATGTTCGGCGATCGCTTCCCGATGATCACCGCGCACAAGGTGCTCGCAGCGTTTGCATGTCTCGCGCCGCGCATCATCACCGGGCAGTTCGACCCCACGCAACACCGCGCCATCTGGCCGTCGACCGGCAACTACGCGCGCGGGGGTGTCGCCATCAGCAAAATAATGGGGGCACGCGGTGTGGCGGTGCTGCCCGCTGGCATGTCGCAAGAGCGTTTTGACTGGCTCGACAAGTGGACGAGCGACCCGAATGACGTCGTGCGCACGCCGGGCACCGAGAGCAACGTCAAAGAGATCTATGACGCCTGCAACGAAATGCGCAAAGACCCGCGCAACTTCATTTTCAACCAGTTCTGCGAGTTCGCCAACCATCTCGTGCACTGGCAGGTCACCGGTAACGCGCTCGCGCACGTGTTCGACACGGTGCGCGCCCGCACCGGCAACGACAAACTTCGTCTCGCCGCCTTCACCAGCGCCACCGGTTCGGCCGGCACCATTGCCGCCGGCGACCGATTGAAGGAGTTGTTCGGCACTTCGATTGGCGCCGTCGAAGCGCTCGAGTGCCCGACGATGCTCGAGAACGGCTTCGGTGAGCACAACATCCAGGGCATCGGTGACAAGCACATTCCGCTCATCCACAACGTGATGAACACCGACCTCATCATCGACGTGTCGGATCGTGCCACCGACGAACTCGACGTGCTGTTCAACACCGACGATGGTCTGCGCTACCTGCACGAGCGCAAGCAAGTGCCACAAGACGTGCTGCACACGCTGAAGCACTTCGGCTTCTCCGCCATCGCCAACGTGATCGCCGCCATCAAGGTGGCAAAGATTCGCGGGCTCGGCCCCAACGACGCCCTGATCACCATCGCCACCGACGGCGCCGATCTGTACCCCAGCGAACGCCGCAAGACGCTGGCCAGGCGATTTGGTGGCAGTTTCGGCGCGACCGATGCCGCCGAAGTGTTCGCCGAGCACCTCGGGTCGGTGAGCACCGACAACATGATCGACTGCGTCGAGCGCGATCGCAACCGTGTGTTCAACCTCGGCTATTACACGTGGGTCGAACAACAGGGAACGCCACTGGAAGTGTTCGAGGCGCGCCGTTCGCAGACGTTCTGGCGCGACTTGCGCAGGTTCGTGCCCGCGTGGGATTCGATGATCGACGACTTCAACCGTCGCGTCGCTGGCTAGTGCGCGCGAATCCGAAAGCCATACCGCCGATCGTGCGCGGGCTATGTTGCGCGGCGTGCGCAACGCGCGTTGACATCGCAACACCACTCACGTGGCGATGCCCGAACGCAAGAGGCAATGACCGTCATCACGTGCTGCTCATCGAGAGCGATGTCGCACCCCTGCGGCGCACGAAGCACGCCAACCCGTTCATCGCCTTTCGCCGGTATCTCGCGTGGGATGCCTTCGCGGCGGCCCACGGCATGAGCGAGCCCCAACGCGACGCACTGATCGAAGAACTCGACGCCCAGATCGCCAAGGTCGCGGGCACGGGTTTCGCGTTCACACCGTTCGCCCGCGCCGACAAGTTGTCTGATGCACTCGGGTTTTCCATCAACGGTGGCGTGTGGGTGAAGGACGAGACGCACGGCGTGGCTGGGTCGCAGAAGTCGCGACACCTCTTCACCGAGTTGCTGCACCTCGTTACCGCAGAGCGTCTCGGGCTCGCGCCGTGGAAGAGGAACGCGCGCCCATCGCTCGCCATCGCCTCGTGCGGCAACGCCGCCTTCGCTGCGAGTACGTTGGCCCGCGCCGTTGACTGGCCGATCACCGTGTTCGTGCCGGAGCACGCCGACGCCGCACTCGTGCAACGCCTGCGCGACCTGCACGCCGACGTGGTGCATTGCCCGCGACTGCCCGCCGACCCGGCCGGCGACCCGTGCGTGCACCGGTTTCGCGAGGCAACGGCGAGCGGCGCCATCCCGTTCGGCGTGCAGGGCCCCGAGAATGCGTGGTGTCTCGACGGCGGGCGCACCATTGGTTGGGAGATGGCGTACGTCGCCGAACACATGGAGCCGCCGCTCATCGCCCGGTTGTTCGTGCAAGTCGGCGGGGGAGCATTCGCCGCCAGCCTCGCCGAGGGCTTCCACGCCAGCGGTACACGCGCCGCACTGCACGCCGTGCAAGCCGAAGGTTGTGCGCCGCTCGCACGTGCGTGGCAGGCGAGCGCGAAGTATCAGACCGCTCTCGCCGCCGCTGCGCACTGGGATGAATGCATGACGCCGTGGGCCGACACACCGCAATCGTTCGCCGACGGCATTCTCGATGACGAGACGTACGACTGGGTGTCGGTGTGTCGCGCGATGCGCGCCAGCGGCGGTTCACCCGTCGTCGCCTCCGAACGACACGTGCGCGAGGCGTACGTCCTCGCCCACCGCACCACCGACATCGACGTGAGCCCGACCGGCGCATCGGGCCTCGCCGGTTTGCTCGCCGCGCGCAACCACGTTTCCAATGACGAACGCGTCGCAATCGTGCTGAGTGGCATCCGTCGCGAGACGCCCAAGCCGGTGTGAGCGGTTCGGCACCCCGCCAACCGTTAGCCTTGCGCGCATGACTACACCCCGCACCGCAGCATCCGACTCAACGCTCACATCGGGGATCGTGACTGCGGGCGTGATGCCCGCACCGCTGGCGCTCGACGGCGGCACGGACCCGCGCTCCGACATCTTCAATCGTCTGTTGAAGAGCCGCGTGGTGATGCTGGGCTCCGAGGTCGACGATGCGGTCGCCAACCAGATTTGCGCACAGTTGTTGTTTCTCGAAGGCGAAGACCCCAAGAGCGACGTGTGGATCTACGTCAACTCACCCGGCGGTTCGATCACGGCCGGCATGGCGATCTACGACACGATGCAGTTCATCTCCTGCGATGTCGCCACGGTGTGCGTTGGTCTTGCTGCGTCGATGGGGCAGTTCTTGCTCACCGCCGGCACCGAGGGCAAGCGCTACTCGTTGCCCAACGCGCGCATCATGATGCACCAGCCGAGCGCCGGGTTGCGTGGTCAGGCCGCCGACATCGCGATTCAGGCCGAGCAACTTGCGTTCACCAAGCGCCGCATGGCCGAGCTCACCTCGCACCACTCGGGCAAGTCGATCGAAGACATTCAGCGCGACTCCGACCGCGACCGTTGGTTCACCGCCGAGCAGGCGAAGGAATATGGTCTCGTCGACAAGGTGATCGTGAAGCGCGGCGAAATCCGCTAGGTCGCAGCGAGCGCTACGGCGCGAGCGTGGTGTCGGGTGTGGCCGGCAGTGCCGGGGCTTCGGGCACCTGCACCGCAAAACCGTTCGACAAATCGATACCGCACGTCACGCCGGCGTAGATGCCAGCGTCCTCCGCCGCCTGATCCGCACCGTACGCGAGGTCGGCCACCGCCTGCACGCTGGCGGGGTCGTTCACGTTCACCTGTGATGCCGCAATGAAGAGGTCTCGCAAGGCGACGATGTCGTCTTCGACCTCGAGCGGCGCCACTTCGGCGAGTCGCGAGTAGTGCTCGATCAGCCGATCGACTGCCGCATTGTCGGTGGGCGGCTCGGTCACCTCGTCGATACGGTCGGCGAGCACCCGACAGAAGTTGGTGGCCGTGCGCGGTGTTTCGGCGCAGCCCGTGAGCCCCAGCACGGTGGCGATGGCGACAAGCCCGAACGAGCCGCCGCGAACGAGCCGCGCGACCGAGCCGCCGCGAACGACCGCAGTAGCCGGCTCGTGCACACACCGCTTGAGAAGCATCATCGCCGTCCAATTCTCACAGGTGACGGCCACGCACAAGAGCATTCACCGGAGGTGTCATGTTTGCAACCGTTCGCTCGACCACGCTGCTTGGCGTCGTCGGCCGCGCCGTCGATGTCGAGGTGCATGTCGGCGTCGGGCTGCCCGGCTTCACCATCGTTGGTCAGCCCGACGAGGTGTGTCGCGAGAGTCGCGATCGTGTGCGGGCGGCGTTTCTCTCGCGCGGGTTCGCCTGGCCCAATCGTCGCATCACCGTGAACTTGGCGCCGAGTGGCGAGCGCAAGGGCGGTGCCGGACTCGACCTGGCGATCGCGGTTGCGGTGCTGATTGCCGACGAGCAGTTGCCGCCGCAGGTCGCCGACCGGCTCGCGTTCGTCGCCGAATTGGGTCTCGACGGTTCGCTGCGCAGCGTGATTGGTGCGGCCCCGCTCGTTGCAGCGGTGCGCGATCGTCGCGTCGTCGTCGCACGTGGCAACGTTGCGGCGGCGCGTGCGGCGGGCGCGGTCGACGTAGTGGCGGCCCGCGATCTGGCGCAGGTCATCGCGTGCCTACGTGACGACGACGAATGGCTGGCCGACGGCGGGGATGAAACTGCTCCCGACGACGCGCAGTTGCCCGACCTCGCGGACGTGCGTGGTCAACCCGTCGCTCGTCTCGCGTTGGAAATTGCAGCCGCTGGCGGACACCACCTCTTGCTCGTCGGCCCACCAGGCGCCGGCAAGTCGATGCTGGCGCGTCGTCTGCCCGGCATCTTGCCACCGCTCACCGACGACCAAGCGCTGTCGTGCACGATGGTGCACTCCGCCGCGCATGTGTCGATGTCGACGAGTGGTCGCGTCACTCGTCCACCGTTTCGTTCGCCGCATCATTCAGTTTCGCTCGTCGGTTTGATCGGCGGCGGCACCTCGGCGATGCGGCCCGGGGAGATCTCGCTCGCCAGCGAAGGCGTGTTGTTTCTCGACGAACTCGGGGAGTTCGCCCCGAGCGTGCTCGACGCGCTGCGCCAACCGATTGAAGAAGGTGTCGTGCATGTGTCGCGGGCGCGCACCACGCTCACGTTTCCGGCGCGGTTCTTGCTCGTTGCGGCGGCAAACCCCTGCCCGTGTGGTGCGGGCGCCCCGGGTGTGTGCGTGTGCGACGACGCCGCGCGGGCCAAGTATGTGCGGCGATTCTCCGGTCCGTTGCTTGATCGATTCGACCTGCGGGTGAGTGTTGGTTTGCCGCGTGTCGACGACTTGGTGGATGGCGGCAAGGGCGAGTCGTCGTCAGCGGTCGCCGCGCGGGTGTTGTGTGCCCGCACGATTGCCATCGAGCGCAACGGCTCGGTCAACGCAAAGATTGCCGTGGATGATTTCGATACGGTCGCGCCACTGGCCCCCGCTGCGCGCGCTCTGCTGCGTCGCGAACTCGAAGTCGGCAGGTTGAGCGGTCGCGGACTGCATCGCGTGCGTCGCGTGGCGCGCACCATCGCCGATCTCGATGGTGCGCCAGTCATCGTGGGGGAGTCGCACGTTGCCACTGCCCTGCAGTTGCGCACCGGGCTGGGTGTGTTGACGGGCGGCCGATGATGCAGGCGGGCGACTCCCACGGTGCGCACGACGGGCGCGGTGGTCGCATCAATCACGACGGGCGCGTCGTTGCTGCCGCCATCGCCGCTCTCCCCGGCATCGGGCCACAACGCCTGCGCATGCTGATCGGCACGCTCGGCGTGTCAACTACTTGGCAGGTGGTGCGCGGGGAAGCGCGGGCACCCGAGCACATCGCTGCAGTGTTGCACCACGACGGTCTGCACCGTGTTGTGCGACGTGCTGCAACGTCGCAACTGCTCGAGCAGATGGCCGAGTCGCTTCACAACGGCGCCATTCGCGTGTTGTTGGCCGGCGACGCGGAGTACCCGGCCTCGTTGCGCGACGACTTCGCCGCACCTGCAGTGTTGTTCGCGCGCGGTGAGCTTGGTGCGTTCGCCAATCGCAGGGTCGGCATCATCGGAACACGAGCGGCAAGTGCGGCAGGGCGTCACTTCGCGCAGCGACTCGGGCGCGACTTGGCGCACAATGGCGTGTCGGTGGTGTCGGGGTTGGCGCGCGGCATCGACGCGGCGGCGCATCGCGGAGCACTCAGCCACAGCACGGCCCGACCCGGCACGCACACGCCCACCGGCACGCACACGCCCACCGGCGCACCGATTGCCGTCGTTGCGTCTGGTCTCGATGTGGTGTATCCGCGCGAGCACGCTGCACTCTGGCAACAGGTCGCCGAGCGTGGTGTGATCATCAGCGAATCTCCGCCGGGTTGCGCGCCCGATGCGTTTCGGTTTCCGTTGCGCAACCGCATCCTTGCTGCAGTGAGCGAGGTCCTCGTCGTGGTCGAGTCCCGCGCAGGTGGTGGCTCGATGATCACGGTCGACGAAGCCGCTCGACGCGGGGTGACGGTGATGGCGGTGCCGGGTTCACCGCACAGCGAGGCGAGCGCCGGCACCAACGCGCTGATATCTGCTGGTGCCGCCACGGTGTGCGATGCGGCCGATGTGATGGTTGCGCTCGGTCTCGACCATCATCGGCACGCTGCCAGCAGCGATGCACGCACACGACCGTCTTCCGCCGACCGCGTGGTGCTCGATGCGCTCGCGCGCCGACCGATGACCTTCGAGCAAGTCGTCGCCGAGGTGAATCTTCCGCTCCACGAGGTGGCGATGAGTCTCGGACGTCTCGACGCGCAGGGTTGGGCAGTGGTCAACGGTGGATGGTGGGAGGCGCTGCTCGCAATGCGCGCGGCAACTACCGTTTGAAAGGTGAGCGCGACCGATCGCTGGAACATCGCCGGCTTCGTCACATCCCTCACTGCATCCGCCAGCAACACGGTGAGCGCCTATCAGCGCGACGTGCGGCTCTTCGCCGGGTGGGTCGAGCGACATGGCGTGAAGGGTCCGACGCAGGTCACCAAGTCGCACGTGCGCTCGTATGTGGCGTTTCTCACCACGAGCAAGTTGGCGCGCCGCAGCATCGCCCGCAAGAAGGCGGCCCTCGGTCGTTATTTCGGTTGGTTGTCGCGCAACGGCAAGGTGAAAATCGACCCGACGCTCGGGGTGAAGACGCCCGCCGACAAGGGTCGTCTACCGAAGGTGTTGACCGGCGAGCAACTGCGCACGTTGTTGGAACGCCACCCGCCCGAGCATCCGCGTTGGCGACATCTACGCGACGACGCAGTGGTGGAGATGTTGTACGGCAGCGGACTTCGCGTCAGCGAGTTGTGTGCCCTCGACGTGGATTCGGTCGATGCGCGTCGGTGCGTCGTGCTCGTGATGGGCAAGGGCAGCAAGGAGCGCCGGGTGCCCGTCAGCAAACCGTCGGTCGAGGCGATTCGCGAGTGGGTGAAGCTGCGTCACGAAGTCGCGGGCGAGTCAGAGTCGGGTCGTGCGCGCAAGGCGACGGTCGACGACCTCGCGTTGTTCCTCAATCATCGCGGGCGTCGCATCACACCGCGCGATGTGCGCCGGCTGATCGACGATCGGGCGATGTCACCGACGCATCCGCACGCGTTGCGCCACACCTTCGCCACGCACCTGTTGGACAACGGCGCCGACTTGCGTACGGTGCAAGAACTGCTCGGCCATGCCGACGTCGCCACCACGCAGCGCTACACCCACGTGAGCAAGGAACGATTGAAGACGGCGTACGGGGCGTCGCATCCGCGCGCATGAACCCGCGCCCCGAACGACTCACGCTCGACGAAGCGTGGAAGCGTTGGCACGACAACCAGCATCCACCTGCGCGCGATTGGTTGGTGGTGCACTATGCATCGCTCGTCAAGTTCGTCGCCGGTCGTTTGTCGGCGGGCTTGCCCAAGCGCGTGGAGACGAACGATCTCGTCAGCGCCGGCATGGTCGGGCTCGTGCAGGCCATCGATCGTTTCACCCCGACTGAAGGCGTGAAGTTCGAATCATATGCCGTGCCGCGAATTCGTGGCGCGATTCTCGACGGTCTGCGCGCACTCGACTGGGTGCCGCGTTCGGTGCGCGCGCGTTCGCGACAGATCGAAGTCGCCATCACGCAACTGCAGAACGATCTCGGTCGCCCCGCCACCGACGCCGAAATCGCCGAGCGGCTCTCCATCTCCGTTGAGGAACTCAACGAGTGGTTGGCCGACGTTGCATCGAGTGCGGTTGGTCCGCTTGATCACGTAGCACTCGATTCGCACGCGATGCCTGAGGCGAGCGACTTCCAGCGCGCGACCAACCCCGATGCAGCCATCGAATCGGGGGAGCTGCGCCGCACGATGCGCGACGCGATTCGCAAGTTGCCCGAACGCGAGCGCACCACCTTGTTGTTGTACTACGAGGAGAATCTCACCTTCGGTCAGATCGGAGAAGTGCTCGATGTGACGGAGAGTCGCGTGTCGCAAATACACGCCAAGGCAGTGCTGCAGTTGCGCGGTTATCTGGCCGCCGCCGACTTCCGCTGACGTATCGTCGCGCCCCATGCTTGCCTCCTTCGTTGCTGCGGTGTGTCTGGTGTTGCCGAGTGGCGCCCAAGTGGTCGACCCGTTTCGTGCGCCAGAGTGCGACCGTTGTGCCGGCAACCGCGGGCTCGAACTCGCGGTTGCACGAGACGCACCACTCGTTGCGGGGCTGAGCGGCGTCGTCACCTTCGCCGGTCAGGTTGGCGGGCGCAACTATGTGGTGCTGCGCGCGGCGAGCGACTCGCGGGTGCGCGTCACCTATGGTGGGCTCGTTGCAATCGCGGTGTCGCGTGGCGACCGGGTGGTGCGCGGCGAGCGGCTCGGGCGCGTGGCGAACGACCTCTTTCTTGGGGTGCGCGTCGGTGAGCGATACGTCGACCCGCTGACGATGGTGACGAAGTCGGCCACCGGCCGTCACGGCACCGCCGCGCCACGCTTTCGCGTCACCTTGGGAGCGGTACCTGCCGGCCGGTGTTGAGGGCCCCGCATCCCGCGACCGCACCGCCCCAATCCCCCGATAGCGTCAGCGAGGCACTTCACCAACATTCTCGAGCTGCAACCTGTGGTCGCTTCGGCGCAACGGTTCGAGCCCTAACCACAGGAAGGAGATAGTCATGGCAATCGTCAGTATGCGCCAGATGCTCGAGGCGGGCCTCCACTTCGGCCACCAGACCCAGCGTTGGCATCCCAAGATGGAGCGCTTCATTCACGGTGAGCGCAACGGCATCTACATCATCGACTTGGAGCAGACGCTCCAGCGCATCGAAGCCGCGTACAGTTTCGTTCGCCAGCTCGCTTCGGGCGGCGGCGTGGTGCTCTTCGTCGGCACGAAGAAGCAGGCGCAAGACCCGATCAAGAACTACGCCGAGAGATCCGGCATGCCGTACGTCAACGAGCGTTGGCTCGGTGGCATGCTCACCAACTTCGGCACGATCTCCAAGCGCGTCACGAAGATGATCGAACTCGAGCGTCTCGCCGCATCGCCGGAGTGGGCGCAGGTTCCGAAGAAGGAAGCACTGCTCATGACACGCGAACTCGCGAAGTTGCAGCGCAACCTGTCGGGCATCCGCAACATGGTGCGTCCGCCCGACGCCATCTTCGTGCTCGATACGCAGACCGAACACCTCGCGGTGACCGAAGCCAACAAGCTCCGCATCCCCGTGATCGCGGTGGTCGACACGAACGTGAACCCCGACCTCGTGCAGTATCCGATCCCGGGCAACGACGATGCGATTCGCGCCAACGAGTTGATGACCCGCGTCATCGCCGAGGCGATCGCTGAAGGTCGCTTCATCGCCGAGAAGGCTGGCGGCCAGGTGCAAGACCCGGCGACCGCCGTCGTCGACAACGCCGTGTTCGCCGCCGAGCAGGCCCGCGCCCGCGACGAAGCAAAAGCCGCGCAAGTCACGCGCGATGCCAAGTTGGTAGGTGAGCCGAACTGATGGCCATCAACGCCAAGGACGTCCAAGCGCTCCGCCAGGCGACTGGCGCGGGGGTGATGGATTGCAAGAACGCGCTCGAACAATCGAACGGTGACGTCGAAGCCGCGAAGAAGTGGCTGCGCGAGAAGGGTCTCGCCGCCAGCGCCAAACGCTCCGACCGCGAGAACAACCAAGGTGTGGTGGCGCTCTCCATCGACTGCCCGCTCGCCGCAATCGTCAAGATGAGGAGCGAGACCGACTTCGTCGCGTCGAGTGAGTCGTTCGTTGCCGAAGCGCAAGCGTTGGCCGACCTCGTTCGCGCCAAGGGCGAGGCTGCCGTCGCCGAGCGCGCCAAGCAGCTCGAAGACTTGCAGATCCTGCTCAAGGAGAAGATCGAACTCGGTGAAGTGGTGCGCTTTGAAGCCGCAGCGGGCAACGTCATGGATTCGTACGTACACATTCAGGGTGGACGCGGTGTCAACGTGGTCGTGGTCGAGATGAAGGGTGCCAGTGCGGAGTTGGCGCACGACATCGCGGTACACATTGCGTTCGCCCGCCCGAAGTATCTCACTCGTGGAGAGGTGCCGGCCGCGGCGGTGGCCGCCGAGCGCGCCACGCTCGAGACCGCCACCCGCAACGAGGGCAAGCCCGAGGCCGCCATCGGCAAGATCGTCGAAGGCAAGCTCAACGGCTTCTACAAGGACCTTTGTCTGCTCGAGCAGCCCTACGCCAAGGACGACAAGAAGTCGGTGAAGCAAGTCATCGGTTCGGCATCCATCGTGCGGTTCGCGCAAATCGAAATCGGGTAATCTCAGAGACGGCATGTCACGACGCACCCAGCCCCGCTGGAAGCGCGTGGTATTGAAATTGTCGGGTGAGGCACTCGCCGAAAAGTCTGGCTTCGGCCTCGACAACGACGTCTTGGCGCAACTCGCGGGCGAGCTCAAAGGCGCGCGTGAAGAATTCGGTGTCGACATCGCCGTCGTGGTCGGCGGCGGAAACTTCTGGCGCGGCACCAGGGGCAGCGGTCGCGGCATGGATCAGGCGCAAGCCGACTACATGGGAATGATCGCGACGGTCATCAACGGCCTCGCCTTACAGGACGCGCTCGAACGTGCGGGGCAGTATTCGCGCGTGATGACCGCCGTCGAGATGCCGAAGGTTGCCGAGCCGTACATTCGTCGTCGCTGCGAGCGACACCTGGAGAAGGGTCGCATCGTGATCCTCGCAGGTGGCACTGGCAACCCGTTCTTCACCACCGACACCGCGGCCGCGTTGCGCGCCGCCGAGATCGAAGCAGAGGCAATCTTGAAGGGCACGCACTCCGGAATAGACGGTATTTATTCGGCCGACCCGAAGATCGACAAGAACGCCACGCGGTTCGCCAGGTTGTCGCACCTCGATGTGATCAACAAGGGATTGCGCGTCATGGATTCCACTGCCATCACGTTCTGTATGGACAACAAATTGCCGATTGTGGTGTTCAATCTGCTGCAGAAGGGCAACCTGCGGGCGATTCTCAACGGCGAAGAAATCGGTACGATAGTCGCGTGATCGACGACACACTGCTCGAGTCACTCGACAGGATGCACAAGGCTGTCGGGCACGTGCAGCACCAGTTCGTCACGGTGCGCACGGGTCGTGCGTCTCCGGCGCTGATCGAAAAGATAAACGTCGATTACTATGGCGTGCCGGTGCCACTGCAGCAGTTGGCGAGTTTTCAGGTGCCAGAGGCCCGCCTGCTCGTCGTAAAGCCGCACGACCGCACGTCGATTGCGGCCATCGAGAAGGCGCTCAGTGCGGCGAACCTCGGCGTGAATCCGAGCAACGACGGTCAGGTGATCCGCCTGGCGTTCCCCGCTCTCACCGAGGATCGCCGTAAGGAATTCGTGAAAGTCGTGAAGAACATCGCCGAAGAGGGGAGAGTCGGCATTCGCAATGCGCGCCGCGATGCCCGCAAGATCCTCGAGACCGCCGAGAAGGATGGCGACATCTCCAAAGACGAACTCGAGCGGGCCGAGAAGGACCTCGAGAAGATGACACAGGAACACGTCGACACCATTGACAAAGCCACTGCTCGAAAAGAACAAGAAGTGATGGAGGTCTGACGATGTCCGACGATCGCCGCGACGATACTGGTGCCGACGAAACCACCGGCAAACTGCCGGAAGTGGGCGACCCATCTCGCGACGACACGCGCGATGCCAGCGGCGACAACACGCTCGACTTCGGTGAAGAGTTCGGCGTCGTGAAGTTCGCCGACTCCGACGATTCGTCGCCGGCAATTCGCGTCGACTCCACCGACACAGCACAACTTCCGCATTGGAGCGAGGGTCCGACGGGCGAGGTTCCGCGCTTTGGCGTGCAGCCGCGGGATCCGAGCCGCCCGGTGACGCGGGAGCCGAGCCGCCCGGTGACGCGGGATCCGAGCCGCCCGGTGACGCGGGAGCCGAGCCGCCCGGTAGCGGCACCGCCGCCCGTCAGCCGCCCCGCACCCGAGGGTCGCATTCGTATCGGGGGCGACCCCACCGACCCCCGCGCCCGTCGCCCGTCGGACACGCATCCGACGATGCGCGATCGAACCGGCGAAGCTCGCCGCGCGGAGACGGGCGAAACACGCCGCCCCGCAGCCGGTGATCGCTCACCGCGTCGCCCAGGCACATCCCGCCCGTCGCAGGTTCGTCGTCAGCGCCCAGAGCGCAGCGACTCCGGCACGCAGCCGCGACCAGTCGGCAGCGATCGCAATCTCGGCTCCGCCGTGATCGTCGGCCTCGTGCTCGTGGCACTGTTCGTCGGCACATCGTTCGTCAGCCCGGCAGCCGTGATGGCCCTCGTCGTGGTGGTGCTCGGTTTGGCGGCGCTCGAGTTCTTCACGCAGACGAGCACCCGTGGAATACCTGCGCCAATCGTGATTGGTGTGGTGGCGTGCATCTCGCTGCCGCTCGGTGCGTATTACATGTCGCATCTCGCCATCGCGATGATCGTGGCGTTCGCGTTCATCGCCGCAGCAGTCACGCTGGTCGGCACCAACGACGATCACTCCGCGGCCGTCAACAGCATCGGGGCGGTAATGCTCGGAGTCGTATACATCGGCGTCCTAGGAAGCTACGCCGCGATGATTCTGCGGCTCTCCACGTTGATGCCCGCATGGCCGAACATCGGCACCGACACGTTGTTCATCGCCGTCTTGGGTATCGCCGCCAACGACATCGGCGCGTACTTCGTCGGCTCGGCAATCGGTCGCACGCCGCTGCGCGCGTCGATCAGCCCGAACAAGACCGTCGAAGGTTTCATCGGTGGCACCATCGCCACGTTCTGCGTGGTGATCGCGCTCGGCATGCAAAGCGACACGTGGCAGACGCTCATGCAGTGGCTGATGCTGGCGGCCGTGATCGCGATCATGGCCCCACTCGGCGACTTGTTCGAGTCGGTGTTGAAGCGTTCGCTCGGCGTCAAGGACTTCGGCACGTTGCTGAAGGGGCACGGGGGCGTGCTCGACCGCTTCGACGGTGTGCTCTTCTCGCTGCCCGCCGTCTACTTCCTCTCGGTGACGCTCGCTCCCTGGGCGAGTTGATCCGCCCAGCCCGTGACGGTGAAGGTTGCCCTCGCGGGCAGCACCGGTTCGATCGGTCGGCAGACGCTTGAAGTAGTTGCGGCCGCGCAGGGGCGCTACGAAGTCGTCGCACTTGCCGCATCGTCGAACGAAGAAGTGCTGCGTGCGCAGATTGCCGCGCAACGCCCCCGTGTCGTTGCGGTGGTCGACGAGGCGGTGCGGCGACGTTTGGCAGGGGAGTTCACCGCTGTCAACTTCGTCGACGATGTTGCCGATGTCGTCATTGACGCCGATGTGGTGGTGAATGCCGTCGTCGGTTTTGCGGGATTGCCCGTGACGCTCGAAACATTGCGGCGCGGCAAACGGCTCGCCCTCGCCAACAAGGAAAGCCTCATCGCTGCGGGCCCGGTGGTGCAGCCGCTTCGCTCCACGCCTGGTGCCTCGATCGTGCCGATCGACAGCGAGCACTGTGCGGTACACCAGTGCCTGCGCGCGAGCGAGTCGGCACATCGTGAACTGCACGAGTTGATGCTGACGGCGAGTGGTGGGCCGTTCCGCGGCATGTCGCGCGACGAGTTGGCAACGGTGAACATCGCCGACGCACTCAAGCACCCCACGTGGTCGATGGGCCCGAAGATCACCGTCGACTCCAGCACGCTGATGAACAAGGGCCTCGAGGTCATCGAAGCCCACGAACTGTTCGGCGTCGCCTACGACCGTATCAACGTAATGGTGCATCCCCAGTCGGTCATCCACTCGATGGTCACGTTCGTCGACGGCGCAACGATCGCGCAGTTGTCGTTGCCCGACATGCGACTACCTATCGCGTATGCGATCGCGTGGCCCGAACGATTCGACGTGCCGTTCGGTGCGATTGATTGGCGGCAGCTGCAGCACCTCGACTTTGAGATGCCCGACCGTGCCACGTTCAAGTGTCTCGACCTTGCGTATGTCGCAGGTCGCGCCGGTGGATCGGCACCAGCGTGGCTGAGTGCGGCGAACGAGATCGCGGTCGAAGCATTCCTCGGAGGACGAATCTCCTGGCATCAAATCGCCGAAGTGAACGATGCCACGCTGCAACGCCACGACGGCGCAGCACTGCGGGGCACCGCCGACGTGCTCGCCGCCGATGCGACAGCGCGACGCATCGCACGCGGCATCGTCGAAACTTTCGCACAGTCCGCGGGTACCGTAATCGCGTGAGCAACATCTACTCGCGTGTTCGCGAAGAACTCGTCGGGGGTGGCGGCGACCCGACCTCGGCAAACAACGAGCAGGTTCCGCTCTCAACGTCGGTCGTCGGCATCGGTCTCATCATCGCGCTGTTGGCGTGGCTCGGCTACAACAACGTCTGGGCTCTCGTCTTCGTGCTCGGGCTCATCGTTTCGGTGTTCCTGCACGAAATCGGTCACTTCTCCACCGCGCGCCTCACCGGCATGAAGGTGACGCAGTTCTACATGGGGTTTGGTCCGCGGCTTCTCTCGTGGAAGCGTCGCGAAGTGGAGTACGGTCTGCGCGCCTTCCCGATCGGCGCGTTCGTGCGCATCGTCGGCATGAACAACATGGATGACACCGAACCAGCCGACGAACACCGCACCTACCGTTCGAAGTCGTTCCCCCAGCGCCTGCTCGTCATCACTGCCGGTTCGCTGATGCACGCTGTCATCGCACTCGTGCTGTTCGTCGGTGTGTATTCCACGGCGGGTCGCTACGGCGAAACCGGTCGCGTCGAAGTGATGGATGCCCCGTACGAGGGCAGTTCCGCCGAGTCGGTCGGCATTCGCGAAGGCGACATCATCGTGTCGTTCGACGGGGTGCCGATCAGCACGTCAGGTGAGTTCATCGCCGCCGTTCGCGCGCAACGTCCTGGCGACCGTGTCACCGTCGTCGTCGATCGCAATGGGGAGTCGCTCACGCTGACGCCCACGCTCACCACATTCCCCGGCACCGAAGACACGCCGAGCGCCCGCGCCTTCTTCGGCGTGGCCGGCTGGTCGCGCGACTACGTGCGGCTCGGCGCGGGTGAGGCCGTGCTGCGTTCGGTGCAAGACGTTGCATCAATGGCGCGCGACTCCGTCGTCGGCGTCTTCACCGTGTTGAACCCGATCAACATCGCCGAGAACCTCACCAGTGAAGTGGCCGACCCGATGACCCGCCCCAGCACTGTGGTGGGTGCCAGCCAGGTCGGTGGCGAGATTGGCCGCGAAGAAGGATGGAAGGGTGTGCTGTTGTTGCTCGCCGCGGTGAACGTGTTCGTCGGGGTGTTCAACATGATGCCGTTGTTGCCGTTCGACGGTGGTCACGCGGCGGTGGCGGTGTACGAGCGTGCGCGATCCACCCGTTCGCGCCGATATCACGCCGACGTGCGCAAGCTGGCGCCGGTCGCTACGGCGGTCGTGGCGCTGTTGGTGATGTTGCTCGTGGCAGGCTTGTATCTCGACATCACGCAACCGTTGTTCTGACCATCCCGAACCGCATCACCACTCACATCCGCCTCATCCGTCTCACCTCACCACGTCCACCTCGCCACTCATGACACATCACTCATGACACATCACTCATGACCCAGTCCGCACCCTCGCCGTCGTATCCGCGCCGTAGCACTCGCCAGATTCACGTCGGCAAGGTCGCCGTCGGTGGCGACGCACCAATCAGCGTGCAGTCGATGACGATCACGAAGACCGCCGACGTCGAGGGCACGCTGCAGCAGATTTATGCGCTTGCTGCCTCTGGTTGCGACATCGTTCGTTGCACGTGCAACGAGATCGAAGCAGCCGAAGGGTTGGCGCAGATCGTGCCGCGTTCGCCGATCCCGATCATCGCCGACATCCATCACCAGTACAAGATGGCGCTCGCCGCGCTGGAGGCTGGCGTGCACGGCCTGCGTCTCAACCCGGGCAACATCCGTAAACCCGAACACATCAAGGCCGTCGCCAGTGAGGCCCGCGATCGACAGGTGCCGATTCGTATCGGGGTCAACGGCGGGTCGCTCGATCCGTCGCTGTATGAAAAGCATGGCGGTCTCACCGCTGACGCGATGGTTGAGTCGGCGCAGATGGAGATGCGTTACTTCGAGGAAGTCGGTTTTGATCTCGTCAAGATTTCGGTGAAGGCGTCGAACGTGCCGCTCATGGTGGAGGCGTACCGCAAGTTGAGCGCGGTCACCGATCATCCGCTACATCTCGGCGTGACCGAGGCCGGTCCGTTGCCCGGAGGTTTGTTGAAGGCCACGGCCGGCATCGCCACTCTGCTGCTGGAAGGCATCGGCGACACGATTCGTTACAGCCTCACCGCCGACCCGGTCGAAGAAGCACGCGCCGGTCGCCAGTTGCTCGAGTCGCTCGGCTTGCGCGAACGCAAGAACGTCGACCTCATCGCCTGCCCGAGTTGTGGCCGCGCCGAGATCGACGTGATCGAAGTCGCGAAGCGCGCGCAGGACGCATTCGCCGACAAGCAACTGCCGCTGCAGATTGCGGTGATGGGTTGTGTCGTCAACGGCCCCGGCGAAGCGCGTGAGGCCGATCTCGGTATTGCGGCTGGCAACAAGCGCGGGCACCTGTTCGTGAAGGGTCGCAACGTTGCCGTGGTGCCCGAGTCAGAGATGGTCGACGCCCTCGTCGATTGGGCGAATTACATTCACGAACACGGTGTCGACGCCGCATTGCAGCGCGTCGACACCACGATTGCCGAGCGCGAAGCCGCGCGCGACCGTTCGACGCTGCTCGACGAACAGGGTGCCGACGCAAACCGCTCGTCCGAAAGAATCGTCGAGATCCGCAAGACAGTCGACGGCTAAGGCCGTAAGGCCGCATCTTTCTATGGTGCGAGCGTCGTCGTGGGCACCGTCGTTGGCGGCACGGTGGTCGGCGGCACGGTGGTCGGCGGCACGGTGGTCGGCACCGTGGTCGGCGCAACCGTCGTGGTCGTCGTCATGTCGCTTGCCCGCTGCGCCAGCAGAGCCGCAAGCTCGAGATACACCTTCGTACGCACTTCATAGCCGGTGGGCGAGTGGTGGATCTTGTCCCACGCCGTCACCGACGGATTCTTCTTCGCGAGACCTGCCCAGTCGAACGTGCTCGCGAGCGGATACTCAGCGATCACGCGTTCGAGCGTGTCGTTGAAGAGACGCGACCGATTCACGGTGCTCGGCGACTCCACGCGGTGCACATTCACCCACACCACGGGCACCTCACCGATGGTGTTCATCAGTTCGCGGATCAAGGTGGCGTATTCGCGACGCTTCGACAAGAAGTACACATCGTTGGTGCCAAGACCCACGATTACTGCCGTCGGTCGTAAGCCGCGCGCGACGAGCTTCTTGTAGGTGTTGGTGCCGGAATAGGTGGTGGAGACGATGCCACCGATGCGCCGCGACCACCAACCATCCACGACGACGTCGTCGAATTGCCCGGTCGCCGTCAAGCGTGATTGTGTCTTGGCGAAATAGTTCGCGCCCCAGGTGAGGCTGTCACCGAGCACCAACAGCGTCTTCTTGGGGGCCTTCGCGCTGCCCGCCCCGTTTGCAGGCACCGCTACGAGCACTGCCGCGAACACTGCCGCGAACACTGCCGCCAGCACTGCCCGCAATGACAGCCCATTGCGTTGTGCGCTCACGCGCTCACCGTGTAGATCGTTGCGGTGCCCTCCAGCACCACCGACTCGCCCCGCGCCACATACGCGGCAGCACCCGCCGTCAGCGACCCCGCGCAACCCGAGGCGCACACCATCAACGTGTGCGTGCGATTCGCGGTGAGCGCAAACGAGCCGTTGATTTCGTGTCGCATCACCTGAAACGGCGCAGTGCAGTCATACTTCGACGTCACATCGCTCACGCGCGTTGGCAGCACCCGCGGGTCGGTGGTCGGCCCGAAGCTCGCCACGGCAAAGAACTCCGGCAGGTCGATGTATTTGTCGGTGAATGCAGCACGCACCACATTGTCGGAGCTGCCCTGCACTTCCACCGCCATTCCGTACAGATACGTGTGCACGTTGCCTGCGTCCTGGTAGATCGCTTCGCCCGGCTGCAGTCGCACGTGATGCATGAGCAACGCGATGAGTGAACGCGGGTCGTCGTGGTGTTCGTTGAGTTGTCGCATCGCATCCGACGGCTTCTGCGGGGCCGAAAACTTCTCACCGCGCAGGATTGCCCGGGCGGCGCCCGCCACACCGTCGCGACGCACACGCTCGGCTACATCGCGCGCACCAGCGGCCTCACACGCAGCAATCGCCGCTTCGTCGGTGACGAATCCGCACAGTGCCTCGAACGTGCTGATCGCCACGATCATCTCCGGCTTGGCACGGTCGTCGGCATACACGCGGTGCTTCGCATCGTGCGCAACACCCGCAGCCTCTTCGCGCCCGAAGCCGGCGACTGCCTGTTCAGTCGACGGATGCGTCTGTAGCGACAACGGTCGTGCCGCCGCCAACAACTTCACGATGAACGGCAGGTCGCCAACCTCGTCAACCAAAAACGTCGGGGCCGGAAGATGCACGCTGTCATCCACCTGCGCCTGGCCGCGCGGATGCGTGCCGTACCAAATCTCGGCCCACGGTCGCCCATCGGCCGTGATGTCGAGCAGCGTCGGCAGCGCGTACCGGTCGCCCCATGAATAGTGCTGCGTGACACCCTTCAGCCGGAGCATCGGGCCTCTATTCGCAGGCCGCGATGACGTGCTGCGCGGCCTGCGCGATCGGCACTTCAGCGGTGGTGCCAGCGATGCGATCGCGCACCTCGAGCACGCCGTTGGCCACGCCGCGTCCGGCGATCACGATCATCGGCATGCCGAGCAACTCGGCATCCTTGAATCGCACGCCGGGCGACACGCCGGCGCGATCATCCAACAACACTTCAAGACCCGCCGCAGCGAGATCGGCCGCGAGCCTTTCTGCCGCGGGAGCGGTGTCGTCGCCAGGTTTGCCGGCGATCACGACATGCACGTCCATTGGTGCAACGCTGCGCGGCCATCGCAACCCGAGTTCGTCATGCGCCGCTTCGGCAATCGCCGCCACCGCACGCGACACACCGATGCCGTACGAGCCCATCGTCACCACGCGCTGTTTGCCCTTTGCGTCGAGCACGCTGAGCCCGAGCACCTCGGCATATTGGCGCCCCAGTTGAAAGACGTGACCCATCTCGATGCCCCGTTCGACGCGCAACTCCGCGCCGCACACCGGACACGGATCGCCGTCACGCACCTCGGCTACGTCGGCGACACCATCGGCAGTGAAGTCGCGTCCGCACACGAGATTCACCACGTGCTGACCCTGCTTGTTGGCGCCGGTCGTCCACGCGCTGCCGTGTACCACGCGTGGGTCGAGCAGATAGCGGATGCCGAGCGGCTTGGTCGCACCGAGCACGTCGGGCCCCACGTATCCCCTCACTAGCCCTGGTCGCGATGCGAAGTCGCCTTCACCGAACGGTTCCACTTCAGCAGGGATGACGAGCGCCGCGAGGCGCTTCATGTCGAATTCGCGGTCGCCGGGCACGCCGATGGCGAGCGGTTCACGTCGGCCGTCGGGGTGACGCAACATCACGATGACGTTCTTCAACGTGTCGCCCGCGGCCCACGGCGAACCCGCCCGGCGCAAGTCGTCGCGCGAGTTGAGTAGGTTGACGAGCGTCTCGATGGTCGGCGTGTTCGGTGTGTCGACCACGGTCGCAGCCGGCACGTTTGCCGCGTCGCCACCAGCCGGCACGCCGATGCGCACGGCTTCGGTGTTGACGCGGTAGTCGCAACTCGTGCAGCGCACGAACGTGTCTTCACCTGATGCACACGGCGCGAGGAATTCTTCCGACTTCGAACCACCCATCGCGCCGGACATTGCCTTCACGATCACCACGTCGAGCCCGAGCCGCTCGAACACCCGCACGTACGCCGCACGGTGCGCGTCGTAACTGCGCTGCAACCCATCATCGTCGAGGTCGAAACTGTACGAATCCTTCATCACGAATTCGCGACCACGCAGCAGCCCGGCCCGCGGGCGCGCCTCGTCGCGGTACTTGGTCTGGATCTGGTACAGCCACACCGGCAGATCCTTGTAGCTGCTGTAGAGATCCTTCACCAACAGCGTGAACATCTCCTCGTGCGTCGGACCGAGCAGGTAGTCGACACCGCGGCGGTCTTGCAGGCGGAAGAGGTTCGGGCCGTAGTCGGTCCAGCGACCCGAAGCATCGTATGGTTCGCGCGGCAACAGGGCGGGGAAGTGCACCTCTTGCGCACCGATGGCGTTCATCTCCTCGCGCACGATCCGCTCCACGCGCTGCAAGACACGCACACCGAGCGGCAACCAGGTGTAGCCGCCAGGGGCGGCGCGGCGGATGTATCCGGCACGCACCAACAGGCGGTGGCTGGGCACGTCGGCCTCAGCGGGGTCGTCGCGCAGCGTGCGCACAAAGAGCGTCGACAGGCGATGAATCACGCAAAGAGAAGGTTACTGAGCATGGCTAAGATGATGAGGTCCTTTTACGTTCAGCATGAGTGCAGACCGCAAAGGCGTGGGTCTCCACCCACGCCTTTTTTTGACTCATGTTTCGGGTGTACGAGGGTGAAAGCGGCGCGATACTACAGCCAGACGAACCACAGGAAAGCACGAGGAGAACGATCAACACGATGAGCGGAGATACGGTCGTCGAACGAGTACGTGCACTCGCCGAGCCTGTCGTTGCCGACCTCGGCCTGGAGATCTACGACATCGAGATGGTCTCTGGCGTGCTGCGACTGAGCATCGACACCCCACCCGGGCATCCCGCCGGCGTCACGCTCGACAGCATCGCCCTCGTGAGCCGCCTCGTGTCGCGCGAGCTCGACCACAACGATCCGATGCCCGGCCGTTACACGCTGGAGGTCACGAGCCCCGGGCTCGAGCGCCCGCTGCGCACACCACGGCACTTCCACCGTGAGATCAACAAGGTCGTCTCCATTCGCTTGCACAGTGCCGTCGACGGCCGGCGCCGCTTGCAGGGCACGCTGCTGCGCGCCGACGATCGCAACGTGGTGGTGTGCCTCGAAGACGCCGGCTACGAGATGACGGTGGGTTACGCCGACATCGAGCGCGCTCGCACGGTGTTCGTGTGGGGCGGGGCCGAAAAGCCAGGCAAGTCGCCCGCCGCACAGCCAGGCAAGTCGCCCGCCAACAAGTCCGGTCGCTCGACCGAGGAGGTTGCACCATGAACCCGTCCGACATGAAGGAAGCCATCCGCATGATCGCCGCCGATCGCAGCATTTCCGTCGATGCACTGCTGCAGGTGCTCGTTGAGGCGCTTGCGACCGCGTACAAGAAGCGTCCGCGTTCGGCAGAGGAAGTCATCGTCGGTCTCAACCCCGAGACGATGGAGATCACCTTCACCGCGTACGACGTCGACGCTGCCGGCAACTGGGTGAACGAGCGCGACGACACGCCGAGCCGCGACGAACTTGGTCGCATCGCGGCGGCCACGTTCCGCACCGTGCTCAGCCAACGCATTCGCGAGGTCGAATACCAGGGCAAGTACGACCAGTTCAAGAACAAGGAAGGCGAAATCGTCGCCGGCCGTATTCGCTTGATGCCCGATCGCGGCGCCGAGCGCAAGTACCTCATCATCGACATGAGCGGTGGCGAGGGCATCATGCCGCTCTCCGAGCAGGTCACCAACGAGTTGCGCGGCTCGAGTGACGGCACGTTCAAGGTGTTCATTGTTGAAGTGCGTCAGGATGATCGCGGCACGCAGGTCGTGGTCAGCCGCAGCCACCCGGGTCTCGTCTTCAAGCTCTTCCAGATGGAAGTGCCGGAGATCGTCAACGGCCAGGTGAGCATCATGGCGATCGCCCGCGAGCCGGGTCAGCGCTGCAAGATTGCGGTCGCCTCCAACGATCCGCGCATCGACCCGATCGGTGCCTGTGTCGGTGGTCGCGGTGATCGCGTCAAGCGCGTGGTCACTGAGTTGCGCGGCGAGAAGATCGACATCGTCACCTTCAACGACGACAAGCGTTCGATGATCATCAACGCGATGTCGCCGGCGAAGGTCACCGACGTGGTGATCAGCGAGGACGGCACGCAAGCCGACGTAATCGTGCCCGACTTCCAGTTGTCGCTGGCCATCGGTCGCGCCGGCATCAACGCCAAACTTGCCGCCCAACTCTGCGGTCTGCGCCTCGACGTGAAGAGCGAGAGTGAGGCCGCCGGTCTCACCGTCGAAAACACCGACGCACCAGTGACTGAGGGCCCGACCGCTTGAGCAAGACCGTCCGCGTTTCCACGCTCGCCAAGGAGCTCGGCATGTCCTCGAAGGAGGTTGTCGACCTCTGCAACTCGATCGGCATCGGCGCGTCGTCGGCGTCGTCGAGCATGGTTGATGCGCAAGCGGATCGCGTGCGGCGTCACGCCGACGAGAAGGGTTTGAAGCGCGAGCCCGCCGCCGAGAAACCCAAGAAGGCGAAGAAGTCGGCCGCCAAGACCGAAGCCGACGGTGACAGCACCGAGGCGCCCGAAGCAAAGAAAACAGCGAAGTCTCGCACGAAGAAGGCGACCGTAGCCCCCGCCGAGGTGTCGTCGTCGCCCGTACCGACATCAACCACCGCTGCGCCAGTTGTGACACCCGCTCCTGCACCGTCTTCTCCGTCTGCTCCAGCGCCTGTGGCACCCGTCGCGCCAGCAGCGTCGTCGCGACCAACGTCGCCCACACCGCCACCTCCTGCATCAGCACCCGCTGGCTCCCGCGTCGTGTCATCGCGTCCGGGTGCCACCGTGACAAGTCGCCCAACCACGCCGACAACGCCGACGCCTCCGACTCGACCGGGTACTGCTCCTGGTACACCAATTCCGCCGCCAGGCACCACACCGTCGGGCCCGCGCGTCGTGCCCGCTGGTGGGCGCACGATTCCGGCTCCGCCCGGTGGCGGCCGTGTGCCACCGCCGCCCGGTGGCGGCCGTGTGCCACCGCCGCCCACGCGTCGCCCCGGTGGTGACGCACCACGCGTGCCGCGCCCGAGTGGCTCTTCGCGCGCCAACCCCACCGGTCGCATGGGTCGCTTTTCGTCGTCGAGCCTCGGTCGTTCAACGCCGCGTCCTGGTGGCGCGGGCCCGCGTCCGGGTGCGCCGAGTGCGCGCCCCGGTGGCGGTCGCGGTTCGGGCCTCGGTCGCCAAATCGGCGGACCACAGGGTCGCGGACCCGGCGCACGCGGTGGTGGCCAACGCCGTGGCACACGCAAGAAGACTCGTGAACAACGCCGCAAAGACATGGAGCAGTTGCAGGCGCTGCAGCCCACGCAGTATGTGCCGAGTTCGGCACCGGTGCCCGCTGGCCCGATCGTCGTTGAGCGCGGCTCGTCGGCGCAGGAGTTCGCACCGAAGTTGAATCGCGGCGCCGCTGATGTGGTGCGTTTCTTGCTCGAGCAAGGCGAGATGGTCACTGCGACGATGTCGCTTGCCGACGAACAAATGGAACTCTTCGCGCTCGAAGTCGGCGCGGAACTCATCCTCGTTGACCCGGGTCAGCAAGAAGAGATGGAACTGCAGGCGCTGTTCGACGACTCCGACGATGCGGACGAAACCCAGCAGGCATCGCGCCCGCCGATCGTCACCATCATGGGTCACGTCGACCACGGCAAGACGACGCTGCTCGACAAGATTCGCTCGGCCAATGTCGTCGCTGGTGAAGCGGGCGGCATCACGCAGCACATTGGCGCCTACCAAGTGACGAAGAACGACAAGCTCATCACCTTCATCGATACGCCCGGTCACGCGGCGTTCAGCAAGATGCGCGCCCGTGGTGCCGGTGTCACCGACATCGTGGTGCTCGTCGTCGCGGCCGACGACGGTGTGATGCCGCAGACGGTGGAGGCCATCAGTCACGCGCGCGCCGCAGACGTGCCGATCGTGGTCGCCGTCAACAAGATCGACAAAGAAAATGCCGACGTGCAGCGCACGCTGTCGGCGATCGCCGAGCAAGAACTCATCCCCGAGGCATGGGGCGGCGACACGATCGTCGTTGAGATGTCGGCGCAACAGGGAATCGGCATCGACGAATTGCTCGAGCAATTGCTGGTCGTCGCCGAAGTGGAGGAACTCACCGCCAACCCGAGCGGCCGCGCGAAGGGTTACGTGCTCGAGGCACAACTCGATGTCGGTCGCGGCCCCGTTGCGACGGTACTCGTCGACAAGGGCACGCTCAAAGTTGGCGACCCGATGGTGGCCGGCGCGGCCTGGGGTCGCGTGCGCGCGATCTTGAACGACCATGGCGAGCAGATCAAGGAAGCCGGCCCGTCATCACCGGTGCAGGTACTCGGCTTGTCGGCTGTGCCGCAGGCCGGCGATGAGTTCCGCATCGCGCCCGATGATCGCACCGCCCACACCGTGGCCGACGCACGTGCGCAGCGTCTGCGTCTGCTGGCCCAGCGGGGCGACGCTCGTGCGCAAAAGGGCGTGAAGTTGGAAGACATCTTCACGCAGATTCAGGCTGGCGAAACCGCCACACTCAACGTGCTCGTCAAGGCCGACGTACACGGCTCGCTCGAAGCCGTCACCGAGAGCCTCCGCAAGTTGGAGCGCGACGATGTGAAGGCCGCCTTCGTGCACCGCGGCGTCGGCTCGATCACGGAGAACGACATCACGCTCGCCGCGGCGACCAACGCCACGATCCTCGGCTTCAACGTGCGCCCCGATCGCAAAGTGCGCGAACTCGCCGAAGCCGAGCAGGTCGAGATCCGCACGTACGAAGTCATCTACAAGTTGATCGAAGACATTGAGAAAGCCATGAAGGGTCTACTCGCGCCGGAGTTCGAGGAAGTGGTCACGGGCGAAGCCGAAGTGCGCGAACTGTTCCGCGCGCCCAAAGTCGGCGCGGTCGCTGGTTGCTTCGTGCGCTCGGGTGTCATCACGCGCGGTTCGAAGGTGCGCTTCCTCCGCGATGGCACGATCATCTGGAAGGGTGCGATCAACACGTTGCGCCGATTCAAGGACGACGTGAAGGAAGTGCGCGAAGGCTTCGAGTGCGGTATCTCGCTCACCGACTTCCAAGACCTGAAGCAGGGTGACGTCATTGAGACTTACGACCTACGCGAAATCGAGCGCGTGTAGTTTCGCCATGGCTGATCTGCAGTTCTATTTCGACCCGGTGTGCCCGTGGGCCTACATCACCTCGCGATGGGTGGTGGAAGTGCAGCGGCAGCGCAACTACGACGTGTCGTGGAGGTTCATCTCGCTGTTCATGATCAACGACGAGCGTGGATACGGCGAGGGCAAACAGGCTTGGCGTGACGGGCATTTCGCCGGTCTGCAGGCCTTGCGCGTGGCGAGTGCGGCCCGCGCTGCTGCCGGCAACGACGCCGTTGCGGCGGTGTACACCGCGCTCGGCAAGGCGATTCACGCTGACAAGCGCCGCCCCGAACAAGTCGGTGGAATGAAGAACCTATTGCAGGCCGTGTTGACCGAGTCTGACCTCAACCCGGAGTGGGCAAAGAGCGCCGACGACGAGTTGCACGATGAAGTGATCCGTTACGAGACGAAGACGGCGCTCGAGGCAACGGGCAAGGATGTCGGCACGCCGATTCTGATCTTCAACCCGGGCTCGGCCGAGCAGGCGGGCTTCTTTGGTCCGGTCATCTCCAAGGTTCCACGTGGCGACGATGCCTTGCGCTTGTGGGATGCCGTGTACACGTTGGCCACTACCACAGGCATGGCGGAGTTGAAGCGCTCGCTGCGTGCGGCGCCAACATTCGACTGACGCCTGCCTCGGCGCGCACCTCATCTACGCTGGCGTCGTGCAGGTCGTCTACACGCCCAAACATTTGTTGCATGATCCAGCAACGGAGATTGAGTCATCCACTACGCACTCGCCGTTCGAACACACGGGTCGCGCAGAGACCATCAAGGCGGCACTCGCTGCCGACCCGCGGTTCACCTTCCGCGCGCCAACCGACCACGGCGTCGACCCGATCAAGGCCGTGCACGACGAGGGCTTGATTGCTTTTCTCTCGGTCGCGTGGGGGGAATATCAAAAGGTGGTGGGTGAGCACCGCGAGGTCGTGCCCGACATGTTCTACCGCGACGACCTGCGCAACCAGATGGGTGGCACGAAGGAACCCAGTTCAATCACCGCGCGTCTCGGCTGGTGGTGTTTCGAGACCACCACGCCGCTCACGCAGGGCACCTACGAGGCAGCGCGAGCCGCAGTCGACACCGCCCTCACCGCCACCGACGCCGTGCTCGGAGGCGAACGCGCGGTCTACGGGTTGTGTCGTCCGCCCGGGCACCACGCCACACGCGATTTGTACGGCGGTTATTGCTTCTTCAACAACGCCGCCATCGCAGCACACGACATTGTGCAGCGCACCGGTGGGAAAGTGACCGTGCTCGACGTCGACTACCACCACGGCAACGGCACGCAGGAGATCTTCTACGACCGCGACGACGTGCAGTACGTGTCGCTGCACGGCGACCCGCGTCGTGCGTACCCGTATTTCACGGGTCACGCTGATGAAACAGGCGCCGGCAAGGGGCTCGGCTGCACGTTCAACGTGCCGCTACCCAAGCGCACCGCCGACGACGCCTACATCTCCGCGCTGTCAACGTGCGCGCAGAAGGTCGCTGCGTTCAAGCCGACCGCACTCATCGTGTCGCTCGGTCTCGACACGTTCATCACCGACCCGATCGCCGACTTGGCGGTGACCACCGAAGGCTTCTCACGCAGCGGGGCGTTGCTCGCGCAACTCAATCTGCCCACGATCGTGTTGCAAGAAGGCGGCTACGACGTCCAGGCGCTCGGTCGCAACGTGCACGCCTGGCTGACCGGCTTCGGCGCCTAGGGTAAACCGGACCAGCCTTAGTCGCGGCGCTGGTCGCGCAGGTATGCCTCGAACTGCGCCGCGAGTTCGTCACCGGACGGAATCGACGCCGCTTGTTCGTCTCGTTCGTGCGCCACGTCGTAGGCCGACTCCATTTGGCTCAGCAACTGCGCGTGCTCGGGGTTGGCGGCAACGAGCGCATCTAGCCGCTCGCGATGCGCCACCGCCTCGGCGCGCACCGAACTGACGTCGAGCGACACGCCGCCCGTGTCGCACACTGCACCGAGCAGCGCCACGGTGGCGGGCGGGTACGGCATGCTCGTCGCGTAGTGCGGCACCTGTGCCCAAATGCCGACACTGGGGATTCCGCGCGCCATGAACGCATGCTCGAGCACGGCTTCGATGCCGGCCGGCACATCCACCGAGCTGCGCACGTAGGGCAGCGACCCGATCACATCCGACGATGGTGATGTGCACGACAAGTTCACTGCACGCGTGTGCGGCGCAGCAAATGGATACGCACCAAGCCCGATCATCTTGCGCACGCGCAACTGCACCGCAAGGTCGGTGACCAACGTCGCGAAATGATTCCACTTGGAATCTGGTTCGTGGCCGGTGAGCAACAGGATTTCTTTGTCGTTGATGTCGCGGCCGAGCATGAGGTCTATCGACGGCCAATCCAGTCGGGTGTTGATGCCCTCGCGCAGTTCCATGGTGGGGCGGCGGGCCCGAAAGTCGAGGAATTCATCGGCATCAAACGTGAGCAGGGTGGTGGCACCGGTCTCCTTGATCAGCCGTTGCATCGCCGAATGTGCGGCTGCACTCGCATCAATCCACCCCTGCAGCATCACCACCATGAGTGGTGTCGACAAGCGCGGCATTTTTGCGTAGCTCTCGTGCAGCTTGTACGAGTTCGGTGTCGAGCCAGGCGACGACATCTCGTCACCGAGTGTAGGCGCGATTCACTCGGCTCATGGTAGGCGTGCGAGGTAAAGGTGGGCGCTTGTGACGGCTGCCTCAACTTGCGCGGCGAACGGCGCCAATTCATCGGCCGAACGATCACCAAGCGCGCCACCGAGGTATCGCGCGTACACGCCCTCGATGATGCATGCCAACTTCCAGAACGCAAAAGACGTGTAGAAGTCGAGCTGCGACACGTCGCGCTTCGTGATGCTCGCGTAGCGCGCCACCAGGTCGGCGCGATTCAAGAAGCCCGTCACGCGATTGGCTTGACCCTGCCACGCCGAGCCTTCGTCGCCGGGCCCGGTGTAATACGCCGTCAGTAGGCCGAGATCGGCGAGCGGGTCGCCGAGCGTGCAGATCTCCCAGTCGAGCACCGCAACGATGCGGCCGTCGTCGTTCACGATGCAGTTGTCGAGTCGGTAGTCGCCGTGCACGATGGTGGCCGGACCCTGTTCAGGGATGCGTGCCGCGAGTGCGTCGTGTACCTCGTCGATCAGCTGCAGCTCGCGGGTCTTCTGCGCGTTGAATTGCGCGTACCACCGCTTCAGTTGGCGCGCGATGTATCCCTCGTGGCGCGCAAGATCGGCGAGACCGACGGCCTCGAGGTCCACGGCATGGATCGCCGCCATCGTGTCGATGAGCGACTCGCTCGCGGTGCGTCGTGCTTGCTCGGTGAGCACACGCTCGGCGATCGAGGCATCGCGCACCACGTGGCCATGCACGAAGCCCATCACATAGAACGGCGCGCCGTTGACGGCCGCATCGGTGCACATCGCGAGTGCGGGCGCAACCGGCACGTCGGTGTCGCGCAGCGCGTGGATGATGCGATGCTCGCGGCCCATGTCGTGGGCGCTGGCCAACGTGTGCGAGAGCGGCGGACGCCGCAAGACGTATTCCCTGCCGTTTGCGTCGGTGAGATGAAACGTGAGGTTGGAGTGCCCACCCGCGATCACCCTCGACGTGAACGGGGGAGTGAACCCCGCCACATTCGCGCTCAGCCAGGGCGTGACCGTGGCGACGTTGATGCCGTCGCGGGCCGCATCAACCATGCGACGAAACTACTCGCCCACGCGACGAAATTTCTCGCCGCGCCGAACGGTATCGTTGGCGCGTGAGCAATCAAGCCAGCGTCATCGATGTCACCGACGCGACGTTCCAGAAGGAAGTCATCGAACGCAGCATGACCACACCCGTCGTGGTGGATTTGTGGGCCACATGGTGCGGCCCCTGCAAGACGCTCGGCCCCATCCTGGAGAAGGTCATCGGTGCCACGAACGGCAAGGTGGTGCTCGCCAAGATCGACGTCGACAAGAACCCTGGCGTTGCCCGCGCGTTTCAGGTGCAGTCAATTCCGGCGGTCTACGCCTTACAGGATGGCCAGCCCGTCGGTCATTTCATGGGTGCGCTTCCCGAACATCAGGTGAAGGAGTTCGTCAACAAACTGATCCCCGGCAGCGAGATGATCGACGTTGCGAATCTGCTGGCGCGCGGCGACGAGGCCAGTTTGCACGAGGCGTTGAGGATGGAGCCCACCAACGAAGACGTCGTGCTCGCCCTCGCCGTCTTGCTCCTGCAGAAGAACGAAATCACCGACGCACTCGAGATCCTCCAGAAGGTGCCACAGACGCCGAAGGTCGCCGCTCTCGTCGAGCGTGCCAGGGCGATGTTCGTGCCCGACGACAACTACTCGACGCAACTCGACGCCCTCTTGCCGCTCGTGAAGAACGACGAAGAGGCCCGCAAGCAGTTTCTGCAGATCCTGGAAACGATGGGGCCCGGCGACCCGCGCACGGCCGCCTATCGTCGCAAAATGACGGGGATGCTCTTCGCCTAACGGCCTTTTCGGTCGCCGCGCGTCCCTCGCGCACACACCGAAGTATGAACCGTCTTCGTTCGTGGCTGCTATGGGTTGGCTGGCAGCGCCTCACCTTCATCATCGCCGCCACCCCCGTCGTCGCATTCATCGCCTGGTGGATGGTGCGCCTGCCACCACCGCCCGTCGAGTCGATGATCCCCGTTGCACCCACCGCAGTGAGCACCCCCCAACAGAGCGCCGGCGGCGGTGGCAACGACGCGCTCACCGCACCGCTCGACACGACAACGGGCTGGTTGTCGCCGCTTGGCACCGTCGCGCCGACCCGCATCGCCGTGCACGTGGTCGGCGCGGTCAACCAACCGGGCGTGTATCACCTCGGTGCTGACGCGCGCGCCGACGATGCGTTGCGCGCCGCGGGTGGGCCGACCGGCAACGCCGATCTGCGACGCGTGAATCTCGCGGCGGTAGTGCACGACGGCGAGCAGCTCAACATCCCGCGTATTGGCGAACGATCACCCACCACCACAACGCCGGGTTCGGCAAGTGGTGGTGCGTCGCCGCCCCAGCGCAACGACATGCCGAGCACCACGATGCCACTCGTCATCGACGTGAATCGCGCGACCGCCGACGATCTCGACCGGTTGCCCGGCATCGGCCCATCCACCGCAAGGGCGATCATCGATCACCGCATCCGCAACGGCCCGTTTGTGTCGGTGGATGACCTGCTCGCCGTGCGCGGCATCGGCCCGGCGACGCTCGCCGAAATTCGCCCGTGGGTGCGGGTGTGAGTGGGCGACTGCTACAAGACGCCGAGCACGAACAACACGAATCCGCCGCCACCACCGAGCGCCATCGCAAGGGCGAGCGGCCACAGCGTCTTCCACCAGTCGCGCCAGTCGGCGATCGGTTGTTTGGTGGCGCGGTGCGCCGCCCACTGCCCGAGGGCAAACCACAACGCCAGGCTCGCGAGCACACCAATCGCGATCGAACTCGCACTCACCGTGAGCGGGATACCGAAGGCCACCAACAGCGGGCACGACACGATCACCAGCGCGAACCCGATCAACCCCGTGAGGCGCCCCGGCAGCGCGATCAGCAGCACGCCGAGTACACCGAGCGCAGCGGCGCCGGCCACGACGTAGACGCCACCCTTGCGACGAAGTTGTTGGCGGTAAGCGACGACGCCACCCGGTACCACCACGCGCGGAATGCTATTCGTTTTCTGTCGCGCGGCGTGTCACCGCACCTCGGGATTGTCGCAGTGGCGTTGACGTGTGCGCTGGCGGCACGATTCGGCAGCGAGGCCGCCGCGCGCACCACGATTGTCGCATCAGTCGCTGCACGGCTCTCCGCACTACCGGTTGCCGCGCGACTCTCGACGTCGCCATTCATCTGGATGATCTGGAGTGCGGCATGTGCCGCGGTGGCCATCGCGACCCTGCGCCGCGCGCGTGCCCCGCACGATGACGTCGCCCCGCACGGTCACACCCCGCGCCGCCAAACCGCACGCTGGTTCGTCACGGTAGCCGTCGTGTTCGCTTGTCACGGTGCCGCGCAGTGGCATCGTCTCGCCACGCCGCACGTGGGGGAGTACTCGGGCGTCGCCTTCGCTCGTTCCGACGCCATCAACAAACAAGGCGCGGTCACCCTCATCGCCGAAGTGAGTGGAGAGAACTTTCGCCTCACGCTGCGCGGTCGCGCGCGATCAGCCGTGCAGATGGTGCGCATGGGCGACTCACTACTCATCGACGCCGAACGTGTCAAGTACGACACGCGCCGCCTGCGATTCGTCGCGGGTCGGCACGTGCAGGGCGAGTTGCACAACGTCACCGTGCACGCCACCGCACCGTCGCTCGCGCTGTGGCACCGCGCCGCCAACCGCGTGCACCATCTCATCGAACACGGCTCGCGCCCGCTGCCGCGCGACGACGCCGCGCTCGTGCGCGGTCTCATCCTCGGCGATGAATCTCGCCAACCTTTGCGGATGACCGAAGCCTTTCGTGCCGCCGGGCTCGGGCATCTGCTCGCCGTCTCCGGTCAAAATGTCGTGCTGCTGCTCGCCGCACTCACGCCGTTGTTGCGCCGATTATCACCGTGGTCGCGACTCACCGCCGCACTAGCCATCGTTGCGATGTTCGCCCTCATCACGCGACTGGAATCGAGCGTGATTCGCGCCAGCGTGATGGCCGCCGTCGTGCAGGTGGGCTTCGCCATCGGTCGCGACGTCGTGCCGTTGCGCGCGCTTGCCTTCACGGTGATCGGCCTCGTGTCGCTCGACCCGCTCGCAACATGGTCGATCGGCTTCGTGCTCAGCGTCGCCGCGACGGCGGGTCTGGTGGTCATCACGCCGTGGCTCGGCGATTCGATCTTCGCTGCCACCACCGCCGCGCAACTCGGTGTCGCACCGTTCGTGATCCTCTGGTTCGGCTCGATGCAGGGTCTCGCGCTGCTCACCAATCTGCTCGCCGTGCCCGTCGCATCACTCGTGATGATGGTCGGGCCGTTGTTGCTCGGCATCGCGGCATTCGTGCCCGACCCCGTCGCCGCACTCTTCGTTGCGCCCGTCGCCGCCGCCGTGCGCTTCGTGTGGTGGGTGGCGGAATGGGGTCTGCGCATGGCGCTGCCCATGTGGGCCAACATCATCGCGTGGCTGGCGATCATCGTCTTTGTGATCCGCCGCATCGATGGAGAAGTTCGCTTCGTGGGTCACCCTCGTGCGAGGCTGTGAGGGTGCCCACCTACCTGATCACCGGTGACGATGAGCGGCTCATCTCCGCGCAACTCACCGACCTGGTCGCCCAGTTGGTGGGGGATGCCGACCGCTCGGCGGTGTACGAGTCGCACGACTTCGCCGAGGTGCAAGCCGACGACCGCGACGCCGCCGTCGCGCAGGTGGTGAACTCCGCCCAAACCCAGTCGCTCTTCGCCGACTTTCGTGTGGTGGTGGCGCGCCACATCGACACCACGCCGCTCAACACCGACCCACTCGTTGCGTATCTGCGGGCCCCCGCCGACCAGTGCCATTTGGTGCTCACCGCGAGCGGACGCATCCCGAAGGCGCTCAACGACGCGTTGAAGAAGTCGGGCACCACGATGTTCGAAACCACGCCGCCGTCGAAGCGCCGCGAACTCATCGAGTGGTACAGAACGAAATTCGTCGAAGCCGGCCTGAAGATCGACGCCATAGCACTCGAAGAAGTGGCCGACTGGCTGGGGCAAGACTCCGCCCGTCTGCCCGGTCTGCTCGACGTGTTTACCTCCACCTACGGCACGAAGCAGCGTCTGACCTACGACGACGTCAGCCCGTTTCTCGGCGACGCCGGGCACGTGCAGCCGTGGGATCTCACCGACGCCATCGACGGCGGCGACACTGCTAGTGCCTTGTTCATGTTGCGGCGCATGCTCGATAGCGGTGAGTTTCATCCGTTTCAGGTGTTGTCGGTGTTGCACAACCATTACACCAAGGCGATGCGCCTCGACGGCTCCGGCGCGGCCAACGCGGTGGAGGCGATGCAGTTCATCGGTTCGCGCAGCGACTTTCAGGGTCGCAAGTATCTCGAGCTTTCGCGTTCGCTCGGCTCGAAGAAAACGTTCAATGCCGTGCAGTTGTTGGCGCGCGCCGATCGCAACATGCGCGGGGCAACAGGGTTGGGCACCGAACTCGTGTTGGAAGTGCTCGTCGCGCGACTCAGCCGACTGCTGCCGGCCCGCCTACCGCGCAAACCCGCGCGAAAAGGTGCGGCCGCCCGCCGTTAAGAGGTGGTGCCGCACGACGCGGCGAACCGCAACCTACTTCGCGGCGTTGAGCTGACGCATGAGGCGGCTCTTGCGACGCGCCGCCTGCTTCGGGTGAATGATCCGCTTGGCGGCCGCCATGTCGAGGCGCTTCACGGCCAGTCGCAGGGCTTCGGCGTTCTCGGGGGTGCCCCTGGTCTCGCGGGCACTCTTCACGCGGCTACGCAGTTCGTTCTTCACGGCCTTGTTGCGCTCGGTGCGCTTGGCGTTGGTGATGACACGCTTTTTCTGACTCTTGATGTTTGCCATGGCTCGCTTACGCTACCAGCGGTTTCGCGCACCATCGGCGCCAGCGGCCGCGCGTACGCCGAATGCCACACGCCGATTCGCACGCACCGCCCCAACCGCAACTCCCACGAAGAGTAGAATTTGACGCAGTTTCGCCCCGTTTGCGCGGGTCGCTACACCCCCCTCATGGAACAATCCCGCATCCGCAACTTCTCGATCATCGCGCACATCGACCACGGCAAGTCGACCCTCAGCGATCGCATCCTCGAGCTGACGAAGGCCGTCGACGCCCGCGAGATGCGCGAGCAGTACCTCGACTCGATGGATCTCGAGCGCGAACGTGGCATCACCATCAAGGCCCAGAACGTGCGCGTGGAGTGGAAGGGCCACACCTTGCACCTCATCGACACGCCCGGTCACGTCGACTTTGGTTACGAGGTCAGCCGTTCGTTGGCCGCGTGCGAAGGTGTGGTGCTGGTGGTCGACGCCGCGCAGGGCATCGAGGCGCAGACGCTCGCCAACTGTTATCTCGCGTTGGAAGACAATCTCGAGATCGTCGCCGCGCTGAACAAGATCGACCTGCCCGCCGCCGACCCCGACCGCTACGCGATGGAAATCGAGAAGGTGCTCGGCATCCCCGCCGAGGACATCATGCGTATCTCGGCCAAAACCGGTGACGGCGTGCCCGAGTTGCTCGATGCCATCTGCGCGCGCATCCCCGCACCAAAAGGCGACCCCGACGCGCCGCTGCAGGCGTTGATCTTCGATAGTCAATACGACCAATACCGCGGTGTCGTGTCGAGCGTGCGCGTGATGAATGGCCGGATGCGCAAGAAGGACAAGTTGCTCTTCATGCAGGCCGCCGCCGAGCATGAAGCGCTGGAGCTTGGCGCGCGTCGTCCGGCGCCGCAAGAAGTCGCCGAACTCGGCACCGGCGAAGTGGGCTATCTGATCGCCGGCGTGAAGGATGTCGGTGAGGCGCGCTCAGGTGAAACCGTCACGCACGTGGCGCACCCGGCTGCGGCGGTGCTGGAGGGATACCGCGACCCCAAGCCGATGGTGTTCTGTGGTCTCTTCCCGATCGATGCCGATGACTTCGAGGTATTGCGCGAGAGCCTGCAGAAACTCAAGTTGAACGACGCATCCATCTCGTACATACCCGAGTCGTCGGGGGCGCTCGGCTTCGGGTTCCGCTGCGGGTTCCTCGGCCTCTTGCACATGGAGGTCGTCAAGGAGCGTCTCGAGCGCGAATTCAATCTGGCGCTCATCGCCACCGCACCATCGGTGCAGTATCGCGTGCTGCGCACGGACGGCGAAATCGAGATCGTGGAGAACCCCAGCGAACTTCCCGCAGTCGTCAACATCGACTCCATCGAAGAGCCGTTCTTCAAGGTGAGCATCATCACTCCGAAGGGTTACACCGGGGCACTGATGGAACTCTGCCAAACCCGTCGTGGCGAGATGACCAAACTCGAGTATCTGTCGCCGGAGCGCGTCGAGATGCAGTACTTCGTGCCGCTCGCCGAAGTGGTCGTCGACTTCTTCGATCAACTGAAGAGCAAGTCGCAGGGTTATGCGAGTCTCGACTACGAACTGCACGGTTACCGCACCAGCGATCTTGTGCGCGTCGACATCCTGCTCAACGGCATCACCGCCGATGCGTTCAGCACCATCGTGCACCGCGACAAGGCGTACGAGTACGGCAAGCGGATGTGCGAGAAACTGAAGGAACTCATCCCACGCCAGATGTTCGACATTCCGATTCAGGCGGCGATTGGTGGCAAGATCATCTCGCGCGAAACCGTGAAGGCCAAGCGCAAAGACGTGCTCGCCAAGTGTTACGGCGGCGACATCTCGCGCAAGCGCAAACTGCTCGAGAAGCAGAAGGAAGGCAAGAAGAAGATGAAGGCGATCGGTCGCGTCGAAGTGCCCGGCGATGTGTTCATCTCCGCGTTGAAGCTCGATGACTGACGCAGTGGCCCCAGTGGGGGCCAACGCACCCGACACTGCGCCCGCCACAGGCATGTTCCGCTCGCTGGCGTTCTTCAATTCGCGGCTGTACTTCGCCGCGTTGCTGGTCAGCACGATTGGTTCGTGGTTGCAGCTCACCGCCACGTCGTACCTCGTGTATCGCCTCACGGGCAAGGCGTCCGACCTCGGTTACAACGTCGCCTTTCAGTTCTTGCCGATGCTGCTACTCGGCACGTGGGCCGGTTCGTTTGCCGACCGCTACGACCGTCGCACCATCATGTTGTGTACGCAAGTTCTGCTCGCGATGCAGGCGTTGGTGCTCGGCATGCTCGATCTCACTGGCAACGTGTCGCTGCCGGTCGTCTGGGGATCGTCGTTGTTTCTCGGCATGGTCGGCGCGATCGACAATCCGGCGCGACGCGGCCTCATCACCGAGTTGGTGCCCGTCTCGCAATTGAGCAACGCGATGTCGATGAACACCACCGTGATGACCGCTTCGCGCGTGTTCGGCGCGGCGCTCGCCGCAATGCTCGTTGGCCCGCTCGGCACCGGCTGGCTATTCGTGCTGAACGGCATCTCGTACGCCGCGATGATCTACGGCATCGTCGGCTTGCGCAAGTCGGAGATGGTGCCGGCGGTGAAGCGACCCGCTGGTGGCTCACCCGTGCGCGACGTGTTTCGGTACGTGCGCTCAAATCGTCGGTTGTCATCGATGTTCTTCGTCTACGTGGTGGTCAGCACGTTCGCATTCAACTACAGCGTCGTCTTCCCCAAGCTTGCCGACATCAACTGGGGTAGTGGAGATGCGTTCGGCTGGTTGATGACTGTCACCGGCATCGGCAGCATCGTCGGTGCGTTGGTCACGGCGCGATTCCCGCGAGTGTCGTTGCGCTGGTTGGTGATCAATGTGGCGGTGCTCGGCGCGAGCAACATCGCGATTGCGTTCATGCCCAATCTGTGGTCGGCATTCATCCTCTGCCTGCCGCTCGGGTTCGGTGGGGCAGCGATGATTGCATCAGGAAACGCGATCAGCCAGCAAGAATCACCGCCTGACATGCGCGGTCGCCTGCTCGCGCTTACCGCGGTGGCGTTTCTCGGTAGCACGCCGATCGGCGGGCCGATCACCGGTCTCATCGCCGACTATGTCTCGCTCGAGTGGTCGATGGCCTATGGCGGTGTCACATGTTTCATGTGCGTCGCGTTGCTCGCCTGGTGGTGGAGGTAGGTTCGCCAGCGATGGTCGCAGCAATCATCTGGTTTCGTCGCGACCTGCGGCTTGCGGATCATCCCGCGTTGCATGCTGCGCTCGCACACGGTGAAACGACGCCGCTCTTCGTGCTCGATCCGTTGTTCGTCAACCGTGCGGGTGCGGCACGCCTCGCGTTTCTCTACCGCAATATTCGCGCGCTCGACGCCACGATGAACCGCGCCATCGTGGTGCGCCATGGTGACCCGCTCGACATCGTGCCGCGTTTCGCCACGGAAGCGGGTGCCGACAAGGTGTTCGTCAGCGCCGACTTCGGCCCGTACGGTGCCAAGCGCGATGCCGCAATCGCCAAGCGTCTGGCTGGGCAACGGGTGGAACTCGTTCGAGTTGGTTCGCCGTACGCGGTCGACCCGGGCACGGTGCGCAAACCTGACGGCACGCCATACGCGGTGTTCACGCCGTTCTCGCGCGGATGGATCGCGCACGGTTGGGACAAACCATTGCCCGCCCCGAAGAACATGGACCTGCGCGGCGCGCCCGACATCAAATGCGATGGCATTCCCGCTGATCCTGATCTCGCCGCCGAGTTGCCGCAGGCCGGCGAAAAGGCCGCGTGGGCCCGTTGGGAGCACTTCGCCTCTGACGCACTCAGTCGATACAAGGAAGAACGCAACCATCCCGACCGCGACGGTTGCAGCATGTTGTCGCCGTACCTGCGTTTCGGCGTGCTGCATCCGCGCCAGTTGCTCGCCGAATTGAAGCCCGACAAGAACGACGATCACTACCGCAGCGAGTTGGGGTGGCGCGAGTTCTACGCCGACGTGTTGCATCACCAACCGCACACCGCCTGGCAGAACCTGCAACCGAAGATGGCGGCGATGCCCGTCGACACCGACGCGCGCGCCAAGCGACGTTTCGCCGCGTGGTGCGAGGGGCGCACGGGGTATCCGATCGTCGACGCGGGCATGCGTCAGTTGCTCGCGACGGGGTGGATGCACAACCGCGTGCGCATGATCGTGGCGAGCTTTCTCGTCAAGGATTTGCACCTGCCGTGGCAGTGGGGTGCGAAATACTTCATGCAGCACCTCGTCGACGGTGACATCGCGTCCAACAATCACGGATGGCAATGGACGGCCGGCACCGGCACCGACGCCGCGCCGTACTTCCGCATTTTCAATCCGGCGATGCAGGCAGAGAAGTTCGACCCGAACGGTGCGTACGTGCGCACGTGGCTGCCCGAGTTGGCGAGCGTGCCCGACAAGTTCGTGCATACGCCGAGCGAAAGCCCGAGCGGCGTACCGAATGCCTACGTGGCGCCGATCGTCGACCACGGCGAAGAGCGCGACGAAGCATTGCGCCGCTACAAACTCGTCACCGGCAAGTAGCGCACGCCGTACGTGCGCTCGGCGCGCCCAGCGCGCCGCATCTCAGTAGCCTGAAGCCCACGACCATGCCTACGAGTGGTGTCGACGACCGCAAAATCGCCATCCTGCGCGCCGTGATCGAGCACTACGTGTCGACGGGCCAGCCGGTCGGCTCCAGCCATGTGGCGGCGATGCCGGGCATCACCGTGTCGGCGGCCACGATCCGCAACGACATGGTCGGGTTGGAAGCCGAGGGCTACCTCGTGCAGCCGCACACGTCGGCTGGTCGCGTGCCCACCGACAAGGGCTACCGCATGTACGTCGACCATCTCACGTCGACGGATGTCGCCCAGGCCGGCCGACTGAACGCCGTCAGCCGCCAGCGTCTCGGTGACTGTTTCGACACCGCGCACTTCCGTCTCGAAGAAACACTGCATCGCACGTCGCTGTTGCTCGCCCAACTCACCAACTACACCGCGGTGGTCACCGGCCCGAGCGTGTCGGAGGCCGTCGTGCGTTCGGTGCAAATCGTAGTGCTGAGTGATCGCATCGGCACCGTGGTGGCCGTGTTGTCGAATGGCGAGATCGAGAGCGAACAGATCGAGTTCTCATCGCGACCAAGCGACATGCAACTCGCACTTGCCAACTCGCGCATCAACGAATCGCTGATCGGCACGACGTTGACCGCGGCGTCGTTCACGCCCGCCAACGGCATCGGCGTCGACGGCGATGTCGAGGCGTTGGTAGGCAAGGCGGTCGCTTCGCTTGCCGGTGGTCGTGGTCGCGACAGCGTGTTCGTCGGCGGCACGGCCAGCCTCACGACATCTTTTGACGCAGTCGAAGTAGTGCGTTCGGTGTTGGAAACCCTCGAGCAGCAGTACGTCGTCGTCTCGCTCGTGCGCGACATGTTGCGCCGCGGTGTCAGCGTGGCAATCGGTTCGGAGACCGGCGTCGAACCACTCAGCGTTTGCTCGATGGTGCTCGCCCCGGTGGTGCGCGGCGGCGAAACGGTGGGCAGCGTCGGCGTGCTCGGGCCGACGCGCATGAATTATCCGGCTGCGCTCGCCACGGTGGAAGTCGTGAGCGACCGACTCGGCCGCCGACTCACCGAAGGCTGAGTCGATCATGGCACAAGACTTCTACGAGCTGCTCGGCGTTGCGCGCGACGCGTCGCCCGACGACATCAAGAAGGCCTACCGCAAACTCGCCCGCGAGTTGCACCCCGATAGGAACCCCGGCGACAGGGAGGCCGAGGAGAAGTTCAAGCAAGTATCGCACGCTTACGACGTGTTGAGCGATCAAGAATCCCGCGAGCGCTACGACCGCTTCGGTGAAGCGGGGCTGAGCGGCGCAGGCGGTGATTCCTTCACCGGAGGCTTCGGCGACATCATCGATGCGTTCTTCGGCGGCGGTTCTCCGTTCGGTGGAAGATCTGGCCCGTCGGGTCCGCTGCGTGGGCAAGATCTCGAAGTCGTGCTCGAGGTGTCGTTCGTCGACGCGGTATTCGGTTCGCAGCAAGAAGTCTCGGTGCGCACTGCGGTGGTGTGCGAGGACTGCGGCGGCTCGGGTGCTGCGCGCGGAACTTCTCCGACAACGTGCCCCGACTGTCGTGGCACTGGTCAGGTGCGTCGCGTGCGCCAGAGCATGTTCGGCCAAATGGTCACGACGAGTGCGTGTCAGCGTTGCGGTGGTGTGGGTGAGATGATTGCGTCGCCGTGCGCGTCGTGCCGTGGCGAGGGTCGCACGGTCAAAGAGGTGTCGCTCACCGTCGAGGTGCCGGCGGGCATCGACACGGGCCAGACGCTGCGACTGACGGGTCGCGGTGCGGTGGGCCCGCGGGGTGGTGGTGCGGGCGACTTGTACGTGCACCTGCGTGTCGCTGCGCACGATCGTTGGCGTCGCGAAGAGGATGATCTCGTCACCGACGTGCCGGTGTCGATCGCGCAGGCCGCGCTCGGCACCGAACTCGACCTCGAGACGTTGGATGGCGTCGAGCACCTCGTGATCCCCGCCGGTGTTCAGCACGGGCACGAGTTCACGTTGCGCGGCAGGGGCGTGCCGCGGCTCGCTGCGGGCGGTCGCATCCGCGGTCGCGGCAATCTGCGGGCGCGAGTAATCGTTGAGGTGCCCACCAAGTTGAGCAACGAAGAGCGTGAACTGTTGCGTCGCTTCGCCGAGTTGCGTGGTGAAGAGATCACCAGCGAAGGTCTGGTCGCAAGAATCAAGTCGGCCTTTTCGTGAATTGTGCTGGCTGCCCATGCGCGGAACGCGCATGAATCCTCTGCTGCGCGATTCCGTCGCGCACGTGTTCGTCGACGATCTCGCCGCTCCGCAACTCAACGACAACGACCGGCATCATCTCGGCCGCGTACTGCGAGTGCGCGAGGGCGAAGGCATCACGGCGTCTGATGGCAGGGGAGGCTGGCGTGCCTGCGAGTGGCATGACGGCGACTTGCGCATCGCCGGCGACATCCTCTCGACCCCCGCACCACCATCGCGTGTCGGCGTGGCGTTCGTCCCGGTGAAGGGCGACCGCAACGACTGGGCCGTGCAGAAACTCACCGAGATTGGCGTCGACGACATCGTGCTGCTGGCGCCAACTCGTCGCTCGGTTGTGCGTTGGTCGAACGCCGAGAAGCAACTCGAGAAGCTGCGCGCGGTCGCCCGCGAAGCAGCGATGCAGTCGCGTCGCACGTGGTTGCCATCGGTAGCAGGGCCTCTGTCGCTCGCCGACGCACTCGTAACGCCGGGCGCCGCTGTCGCCGACCCAACAGGTACCGCACTCTCTGCAGTTGCAGCACACGCCACCGACCCTGCGCAAACCGCGGCCCCGTCGCTCATCATCATCGGCCCCGAGGGGGGCTTCGATGCCGACGAGATTCCTCCCACCGCTGCGCGCGTCTCGCTCGGTGACACCATCCTTCGTGCGGAGACTGCCACACTGGTTGCGGCGACGTTGCTCGTGGCGCGTCGCGCGGTAGGTAAGTGAGGACGAGATGAGCGAGAACGATTTCGACGGGGGCTCGTCACCGTACTCGCGTCTCGTCGGCGAGCGGCTGCGTTCGATCCGCCTGCAAAAGAACATGTCACTCGGCGATGTGGAGACTCGCTCGAACAACGAGTTCAAGGCATCGGTGCTCGGCGCCTACGAGCGCGGGGAGCGGGCCATCTCGGTGCCGAGGCTCGAACGTCTCGCCAAGTTCTACGACGTTGGCATCGACCAGTTGTTGCCGCGCGACCCGCAACGGGTGGAGGTTGGCTCGGCGAATGCACCGCAAGGCAAGTTGCGCATCGACGTGGCCAAACTCAGCCAGATGCAAGGCACGCAGTTCTCGATGTTGGAGAAGTTCTTGCGCATGATCCAGATTCAGCGCCAAGACTTCAACGGCAAGGTCATCACCGTTCGCCAGCACGACATTCGCGCGATTGCGGTGATGTTGGATGTCGCGGTTGACGACGTGCCGGCACGCCTGGCGAGCCTGGGCCTCGTGTTCGTGCCGCCGCAACAGCAGGCGTGACTCGCACCGCGCCGCCCGCAGCGCCGAGCCCCGCATGACCTGGTCGACCCTCGCCCCGCCGGCCGACATCGGCTTCGGTGTCTATGTGCACGTGCCGTTCTGCCACCACAAGTGCGACTATTGCGCGTTCGCCACGTTCACCGATCGCGCGCACTTGATCGACCGCTATCTCGAGGCGCTGCACACGGAGATCACCCGCGCCGCGCGCGGCGAACCTGCCGCACCCGCGTCGACCGGGCCGCTGCCAAGAGCGTCGACCATCTTCGTCGGCGGCGGCACGCCATCACTCGTTGACGCCAGCAAGCTGGCGCGGGTGCTCGATGCGATACCGCGCAAGCCCGACGCCGAGTTCACCATTGAGTGCAACCCTGATGACGTCACGCTCGCGATGCTCACGACCTACCGCTCGATCGGCGTCAATCGCATCAGCCTCGGCATGCAGTCGGCGTCTCCGCACGTGTTGAAGTCGCTCGGTCGCACGCATTCTCCCGACAACGTGGCGCGCGCGGTTGATGCGATCAACGCTGCGGGGTTCGGCACGTTCAATCTCGACGTCATCTACGGCGGGGCGGGGGAGTCGCTCGCTGATTGGTCGTCGACCATCGAGCAGGTAGTCGCGCTCGGTGCGCCGCACGTGTCGGCGTACGGTCTCACGGTCGAGGCGGGCACCGCGTTGGCCGAGCAGCCCGCCCGCCATCCTGACGACGACGACCAGGCCGACAAATACGATCTCGCCGATGACCTGCTCATCGCCGCCGGCTTTGCCAACTACGAGATCTCGAACTGGTCGAAGCCCGGTCACGAGTGTCGTCACAACGCGGTGTATTGGAGCGGCGGCGACTACGCCGGTTTTGGCAGTGCGGCGCACGCGCATCGCAACGGGCGGCGGTGGTGGAACGTGCGCACACCCGACCGGTTCGTCGAACTCATCGAAGCGGGTCGTCCTGCCGAGTCGTCGTCCGAATCGCTCGACGACGCAACTCGCGCGCTCGAACGCCTGCAGTTGCAGTTGCGCACGCGCGACGGGGTGCCCGTGTCGGCGCTCGACTCGACCGATGTCGATGAAATGTCAGACCTCGTGCAGCGTGTCTCGCGCGGGTCGTTCGGCGACCGTCTCGTGCTCACTCGCGCCGGGCGCCTGCTCGCCAACGAAGTGTCGCTGCGCCTGCTGGTCGCCTAGCCGGCGACGTCGTTCCGCCACGCAGCACGAGCGCGAGTAGGCTGACGGTCGCTTTCGGGCGTGTAGCTCAGTTGGTTAGAGCGCCACCTTGACATGGTGGAGGTCCCCGGTTCGAGTCCGGTCACGCCCACCACTCGCGGGCTACCACGTAACACCCCCTGCGTAACGTCGTGCGCACGATGACGACGCACACCACCAAACCACCACGCCCCACCATTGCCCAACGCCGCCAGGCAGATCTTGCCGAGGGCATCATCAAATTGAGTCCGTCGTCCCTCACGTTCCTCCACGACGAGTGCCCGGCCTGCTTCTGGCACCACTACAACGGCCGCCCGCGCCCCGCGACGGCGTTCCCGAAGGTGTTCGGCGCGCTCGACAACGCGCAGAAAGACTTCTTCGTCGGCCGTTCGGTCAAGGAAGTGAAGAAGTCGCTGCCCGCCGGTGTCATCCAGCGCGGCAAACGCGTGAAGTCAGCGGCCATCGCCCTGCCCGGCACGGCGTATCGCGTGCAATTCGGCGGCGACACCGACACGATCCTGCGTTTTTCGCGGGCCGGCTACGGGGTCTGCGACTTCAAGACGTCCGCGCCCAGCGATGACGCCGCCGCGCTCTACGGCCGCCAGTTGCACGCCTACGCGATTGCGCTCGAACGCCCGGCTGGTGATGCGCTGCCGCTTGCACCGGTGTCGAAGTTGGGGCTCATCTGCTTCCCACCCGAGGGAATGATCGACTTACCCGCCAACCAGCCGGCGCGCGGGCGCACGAAGGCCGCCCATCGCACGAAGCCCGCTCTTGCGCGGCGCTACGCATACCGCACCTCCGCTGTGTGGGTTGAAGTTGAGCGCGACGACGAAGCCTTCCTGCACTTCGTCGCCGACGCCGTGCGGCTCATCACTCGTCGCACCATGCCGCGCTCGGCCCCCAACTGCGGCTGGTGCCGGTGGACTCGCATGACCGCGCCGTTGCTCGAGCAACACGAAGTCGTTCCGCACGCCGCCTCGGCTGCTGCCGTCGCCTAGTCGTTCGGAACGATTCGCTTGTCGACCGACTGCCAAATCAGATTCGTGTCGTGAACACCGTCGAGGTGAATCCCGATCAGTTCCAGCGATTGCGGTGCCGGCCCCGACATGAACGCCGTTTGAATCAGTAGCGGCTTCTCGAATCGCTCCATCGCAACCAGCCCATCGTTCCACGTCGGTGCCGTGTTCTTGTTCGAGAACTTCGCGAAGGTGCCGAACTCGCTGCGATTCAAGTAATACAGTTCGCGTCCGCCCAACTGCGCTGAGATTCCCGCGCCAATCGCATCCCAGTCGACGATGATCGTGCAGTCGCCACAGATCTCGCGCAACTGTGCCGCCGCCGCGGCCGTCATCGAATACGGGCGAGACGCGTACACATCGCGGCCGGCGCCGTATCGCGTCGCCGCAAGGTTGAGCAGCGACATCACGACGAGCCCGCCGATGCCGACGAGGTGCCGCGCTCGGTCGACGCCGCCGACGGGAGGGGAGGCCCCACCATCGTCTACACGCAGAGAACCACGACGCACCGGCAGGCACGTAGCCACGAACACCACCATGTACGCGTTGCCGAAGTGCCACCAGTAGTCGCCGTAGCCATACGTCAGGTTGTACAGCAGCAGCGCCAACGTGAACGCGACGAAGATGAACGTCGCCCGCGAGCGTGACCACGCCCACACCAACACCGACACCAGTAGTGCCGCTGCCAAGAAGTCGTCGATGCGTTGCAACCACGCGTAGTCGTAGTCGAGCGGGATGAACGACTTCGTCAGCGCCCTTCCGAAGCCGCGATACCCGCCAACTCGAAATTGGTTCTCATCGGTCGGATACGTGAGATATGCCGCCGTCGCAAACCATCCGATGCACAGCAACGCCGACTCAAACAACTTGCTCCGTGCTATCTCGGTCTTGCTTCGCCACGCCGCAACCTCCGGCAGCCATGCCGCGGCGAAAAACGCCGCCGCCATCGCAAGCGAGAACGCGTTCACCCACGCCAGCGCACACAGCACCAACGCCAGGCGCATGCTCGCCCCGCGCTTCTCGTACACCCCCGTTGCCGCCACCAACACGAGAAACGACAACACATAGTCGCGGGAGTGCACCAGGTATCCACCGGTGAACAAGAAGCCGAACAGCACCACGGCCTTCAATCGCCAGTCGAGTGCGCTGCGTCGCAGCCACCACCAGGCCGCCACCGATCCGACGACCAGCGTGACGATCTGCATCATCCGCACCGATGTGATCACTTGCGCGAACGGCCACAACAACAACTGCCACCCGGGCGGGCGACCCTCGAGTCGTGTGTTCGGCAGCAAGTCAAGTGGATTACCGCTCGCCATCGCAATCGACCACGCCTGCAGTTCGTCGCGCCACGGCTCGTGGTTCCACATCAGCACCGCGACGATCAGCGTGTGCAACACCCACGTGAGTGAATCGATGGGGGAAAGCCCCAGCCGCGTGCGCACCACCGCGCTCACGCCATCTGCCGCGCGGCCAGAGTCACGCGCATCACCAGCCCTCACGGTTGCTGTCGCTTGACGACGGCTTCCGATTCGCGCGCGGCGGCCTTGAAGATTCCCTTGCTCATCAGCGACAGCTCCACGTCGCGGCGTTTGTTGTAGATCTCCGCGCGTCGCGTGTGAATCGTCGCATCGTCGGGCGCCGCCCACGCCGCAAAGTCGGCGAGATGACACGCCAGCCGCATGTCACCGTCCTCGGCCAAGCCCTTCGCGCGCGCAATCAGCACATCGGCGCCACCGGCGAGTGACGCAATCTCCGCTCCGAGCAAGGAGTCGGGCGCCGGCTTCAACCGCGACGCCGCACCGTCCCACCATCCGCCGTACAACCGCCAGATGCCACGCACCACGAACTCCGGTTCGTCGTACAGCGGCCGCAGATACGGCTTGGCGAGCACGTCGGCCGGCACCTTCACCGTGTGCACGATTGTGTCGAGGGTTTCGCCGGCATTCATCATCTGCAGCACCTGTCGCACGAGGGATTCCAGCGCGCCAGCAATGTCGCCCAGCACGCTCGCGATACGCGCCTTGCCGACGATCGGCAAACCATGCGCGGGTACCAACAACTCGGGGCCCTGTGCGATCATCTTGCGCAACGCCTGCGCCCACTCGAGCGCATACCGCTGCACCTTCTGCGGGTTGCCCGCATTGGGGAAGTTCCAGATTATGAAGTCACCGGTGAACATCCACTTCTTCGATGGCGCCCACGCCCACAGGTGGTCGTCGGTTTCGCCGCGCGCGTGATGCAACTCGGCGGTCACATCACCAATTTGCAGATCAAGTCGGTCATCAAACGTCTCGTCGGGTCGCAACGTGCCCTCAGGCAAGAACCGCGTCGGGTCGTGGAGCGAGCCCATCGATGCGTTCATCGGGGCTTTCATCTCCGACTTGATGCCGCCGAATTGTCGACGATTGATCAGCACGTTCCAATCCGAAGTGTCGGCGTAGCGCTGCATACGTGTTAGCACCTGCTCATGGCCCACCACGCGGGGTCGCGCATCGCCACGCGACACTGCATCTTCGGCAAATGCAAAGCTGCCACCGACGTGGTCGGCATGCCCGTGCGTGTACACCAAGTGTGATACGGGGGATTTCGACCACGAACGAATCGATTCCACCACCTGTTTGCCGCTGCCCGCACCTGACGCATCGAAGCACGTGAGCGAGTCATCACCCTGCACCACCACGCTGTGGCTGAAACTTTCGACGAGAGCGAGGCCGGTATCGAGCTCCCACACGCTGCCGTCCACTCGATTGAGGGGCTCATCGACGACGCCCGAGTCGATCACCCGCGTGCTTACGTCGATCGGGTGCGTCGCCACGCGCCAAAACTAGTTCGCGCCCACAGATTGGGCTCCTCGCCCTCCACCGCGGTGCATCCGCGCCCTGGCGCTTACGCCCGAACTGGCGGCTCTTTCGGCAGCCCGAGCACGCGCTCGCCGAGAATGTTGCGCATCACATTCGACGTGCCGCCCATGATCGTGTAGGCCGGTGCATAAGCAAGGCCCTGCGTCACGTCATCCCACAAGGTGGCGTACGGCCCGAACACGCTCGACACAAAGTCGGCAACGCGCGCCTCGTGCTCGGTGCAGAAGCACTTGGTCGCCGCCGAGAACCCCGCTGGCGCCTGCCTCAACACTTCGCGAATCACCAGAATGCGCCCGAGCGTGTAGCCGATCTCGATGTCGGCGATCTGCTGTCGCACAAGCGCGTCAGAAACATCAGCCCGCTCGCGCGCCATCAAGTACAAGGCTCGGTTAGACACCAATCGATCGATGCCGCCGCGTTCGTGCTCCAACTGGCGCATCGTCTGCTTGAACGCCGCACCCTCGGCGCCCACCAAGTTCTCCACCGGCACACGCACGTCGGTATAGAACACCTCGCAGAAGTGACGATTGGTCGTCATGTCGGTGATCGGCCGCACCTCGATGCCGGGCGTATCCATCGGCACGATGATTTCGCTGATGCCCGCGTGCGACGGACCATCTTTGCTCGTGCGACAGATCAAGTAACAGAAGTCGGCGAGTTCGCCGAAACTGGTCCAGATTTTCTGACCGTTGATCACCCAGTGGTTGCCGTCGCGCACGGCAGAGGTGGTCAGCGATGCGAGGTCGCTGCCCGCATTGGGCTCGCTCATCCCGATGCACCACGTGGTCTCGCCGCGCAACATGTCGGGCAAGAAACGCTCCTGTTGTTCGCGTGAGCCATAGCCGAACAACGCCGGCCCCATCTGCCGGTCGGCGAACCACATGCCCGCAATCGGCGCACCCGCCGCGATCATTTCTTCTCCGACGATCAATCGGTCGATTGCCGGGCGCCCGCCGCCACCGAATTCCACCGGCCATGTCATGCCGATGAAGCCCTCGCGGCCCAGTTCGCGCGAAAATTCCTTGGAATAGCCGTTCATCCAACTGTCGTTCGCCCTGCCGTAACGCGCGACGGCATCGGCGGCGAGTTCGCGGGCACGTTTGCGCAACAGCACTTGCTCGCTGCTCCAGGCGAAGTCCATTCACAAGTAGGGTACTTGCGTGCCAAAGATAAAAGTAGACACTCCGGTCGTCGACCTCGATGGCGACGAGATGACCCGCATCATCTGGGCGTTCATCAAGGACCGCCTCATCTTCCCGTATCTCGACATCGAACTCGACTACTACGACCTCGGCATCGAACACCGCGACAAGACGGGCGACCAGGTCACGATCGATTCGGCGAACGCCATCTTGAAGCACGGTGTGGGCGTCAAGTGCGCCACCATCACGCCGGACGAAGCACGCGTCAAAGAGTTCAACCTGAAGCAGATGTGGAAGTCGCCCAACGGCACCATCCGTAACATCCTCGACGGTGTGGTATTCCGCGAGCCGATCGTCATCAAGAACGTGCCGCGTCTCGTGAAGCACTGGAACAAGCCGATCGTCATCGGTCGTCACGCGCACGGCGACCAGTACCGCGCCACCGATTACAAGGTCCCTGGCCCGGGCACCGTCACCATGACGTACGTGCCGCAAGACGGCGGCAAGCCCGTGGAGATGGAGGTTGCCAAGTTCAAGGATTGTGGCGTCGTCATGGGGATGTACAACTACGACGAAAGCATCCGCAATTTTGCCCGCGCATCGTTCAACTACGGGCTGCAGCGCAAGTACCCGGTGTATCTCAGCACGAAGAACACGATCTTGAAGGCTTACGACGGCCAGTTCAAAGACATCTTCGCCGAGGTATTCGCCAACGAATTCAAAGCCGAGTTCGACAAGGCCGGTCTCACCTACGAGCACCGACTGATCGACGACATGGTTGCCTGCATGTTGCGCTGGGAAGGCGGCTACATGTGGGCCTGCAAGAACTACGACGGTGATGTGCAATCGGACGTGGTCGCGCAGGGCTTCGGTTCGCTCGGTCTCATGACCTCCGTTCTCACCACGCCCGACGGCCGCGTGCTCGAGAGCGAAGCCGCACACGGCACCGTCACTCGCCACTACCGCGAGCATCAGGCAGGGCGGCCGACCAGCACCAATCCGATTGCCTCGATCTTCGCGTGGACACGCGGTCTCGCGCACCGCGGCAAACTCGACAACACGCCGGCAGTCACCAACTTCGCCAACGCACTCGAAGCCGTATGCATCGAGACGGTCGAAGGTGGCGAGATGACGAAGGATCTCGCAACGCTCATCAGCAAAGACACGAAGTGGCTGACCACCGAGGATTTCCTCTCGGCAATCGACCGTCGCTTGCAGGAGAAGATGGCCAAGGCGTAATGCGCGCGGTCGTGCTCGGCGAATTCGGCGAGCCCGAGGTGTTGCGCATCGCCGACGTGCCGGTGCCAACGCCGGCCGCCGACGAAATTCTTGTTCGCGTGCACGCCACGGCGTTGAATCGCGCCGACTTGTTGCAGCGCCGCGGGTTGTATCCGAACCCGTTCCCCGGTGCGCACGACATCCCGGGTATGGAGTTCGCCGGCGAAGTGGTCGAAGCGGCGGCGTCGCCCGACGCCACCCACCGACGCGCATCGCGCTGGAGGCCCGGCGACCACGTGATGGGCATCGTCTCTGGTGGCGCCTACGCCGAATACCTCACCATTCCCGCCGCGCAAGCGATGCGCACGCCACGCGGCATGGCGCTCAGCGACGCAGCCGCGATCCCCGAAGTGTTCATCACCGCCTGGGATGCACTCGTGTTGCAAGGCGGCCTGCAGCCGGGGCACACCGCGCTCGTGCATGC
>Ga0194121_10000753_pt1 | contig 56510 bp, 53 predicted proteins | sample TA2MahCa50mmetaG_FD_148609 | JGI IMG/M metagenome (GOLD analysis project Ga0194121, IMG submission 148609) | Freshwater microbial communities from Lake Tanganyika, Tanzania - TA2015020 Mahale Deep Cast 50m | ecosystem: Environmental > Aquatic > Freshwater > Lake | place: Tanzania: Lake...
CACCAATAGGCGGCGATGGCGGCGTATTCGTGCACAATCCCCCGGATCTGCTCGACGGACGCGCCCCAGTTCGATGTGTAGAAGGCGCTTTGCGGGACGGGTGTCGGCGTCACGCCGATATCGGGCGTGATTCGGCGCCAGGTGGGCACGGCGCGCCGCATATAATACGGCGAGCTGACCAGCAGGATGCGGCGCCAGCCATGGTCGCGTGCAATGCGGCTCGACCGTTCGACGTTCTCGAAGGTGTTGCGCGCCGCTTCTTCCAGCACGACCACATCGGCCGGCAGGCCGATCAGGAGCTAGCGGCGGGCGTGCCTCATGACCGCGGCCATCGCCGCTTACCGGACCTGCTTGCGGACGCGGACGACGTCGGGGGTGAAGCCGGCGGCGGCGAAGACGCGCTGGGAGGGCTCGTTGTCTGCCTTGATCTCGGCGACGTAGCGGCCCGGATCGACGGTCAGTTGTGCCACGGCCTGGCTCATGATGCCACGGCCGCGATACTGGGGGTCGAGAATCAGGTTTCCGATCTCCTTACCGGCACTCGTCTCCGCGACACTGATGGTGCCGATCACGCGTTGGTCCAGTTCGATCACCATGAACCGGATCGGGCGTTCGGGCAGCCGTTCGAACCATCGACGCTGATCCTCCGCGGAGATCTCGCGGTCGTCGAAGAAGGCGTGGCGGTTGGCGTTTCTCAACCGCCGCACGGTTTCGAGGTCGTCAGCAGTGAGGGGGCGCAGGCGAATGTTCATCTCAAATCCAGCCTCGCCACCAGTAGCTCAGCAACGCCGCGTATTCATGACCGATCCCTCTGATCTGCTCGAGCGATGGCCCCCACGTGTGCACGTAGAACTGGCTTTGCGGTACGGGCACAGGGATCACGTCGATATCCGGCGCCTGCGTGCGCCACGTGAGGGTGGCGCGGCGCATATGGTAGGGCGAGCTGACGAGCAGGATGCGCCTCCAGCCGTGCTCGCGGAGGATCCGCGCGCTGAGCGTGACGTTCTCGAACGTGTTCCGCGCCTGCTCCTCGAGCAGGATCGCGTGCGCCGGCACGCCGTTGTCCACCGCCACGGCCTTCATGACTTCGGCCTCGCGGAGCGTGAAGACGTAGCCGGAGGAAAAGATCAGCCGGGGTGCAAAGCCGGCCCGATAGAGTTCCACGGCCTGCGTGACCCGCTCCTGGAAGCCGCCGCCGGCCTTGCCGGACTCGCCGACGCCGCCGGCGAACACCACGATGGCCTCAGCGGCTTCGGGAGGCGCGCTGACTCTCAGCGGCTCGGCCAGCCACCAGAGGGCGGGCGTCTGGAACAGCAATAGGTAAACGGCTGCCAGCCCGAGCAGCGTTTGGGCGGTGCGACGGCGGGCGGAGGTGTACAGCCGACGCAGGCGGTCCTCCCAGCCGCGCGCATCGTGTCGGCGCCCCTCGATGACTTCGTCGATGAGCGCGGACATGTCGGTGAGGCGTTGTGTCCACCCGTTTCGTTCGGCCACGGCGATACGCCGTTTCTGCAACTCGGCGCCACCCTCCGTGAGCGCCCGCTCAATCGCCGAGGCGAAGTCCTCCGCCGACCGTCCCACAGCCACGACGGCTTCGTGGTCGAGGTTGAAGCGCCGGACCTCTGGAAGGTCGGTCGCCACCACGGGCTTGCCCATGGCCAGGTACTCGTTCATCTTCGCCGGATACACGTTCGCGGTGTACTCCGTCAGGCGGTAGGGCACCAGACCGACGTCGAATCCGCCCACGTATGCCGGAATCGCGCTATGCGGGCGCTGGCCGAGCAAGTGAATGTTCGCGCAGGCCCGCAGCCGCGACACGTCCACCTGGGCCGGGCCAATCAAGGCGAACGACGTGCCCGGCAGTCGCTGGGCGGCGGTGACGAGCAGTTCTTGATCGACCCACTGGTGGATGCCGCCGACATAGCCGGCCACCGGACGCGGCAAGGCGGCGAGATCGTCCGGAACCGCTGTGCCCTGCTGCCGGGCGCAACCGAAGGCTTCCAGGTTGACTCCCGAGGGAAACAGGTGCACGCGCTGGGAGAATCGCGCCGCCCGCTCCCGCAGCTTCTCCGACGTTACGAACACCAGATCGGCGTCTCGAAACAGTTGCTCTTCGCTGGCGACGATCCGCCGGGCATCGGCGGAACTCGAGGCGAACTCATCGACACAGTGATAGACAACCGCGATTGGATCAACTCGCGCGATCACCGCGCGAGCAAGGGGTGTGGGCAGGAATGTCCACGCCACCGGACGAGAAAATCCGGTCGCGCGCATCCAGCGGGTGATGCTGCGGGTCATCACCTGCCGGTTGATCCAGCCAGCGACGCGCGAGTACGGCAGAGGCAACACCAGCGGTGAGTGGACGAACAGATTGGGCCGCTCCTCGCGAAAACCCTTGGTGCCCCGCCGCCAGTTCCGCACGCGCGCGCGGATGCGGTCCAGGTCGCGCATCCGCGCCGGGCGCACACCCGTATTCTCCACGAACAGGACGCGGTGTCCCGCGGCGGCCAGGCGCGACATTAATTCCTGGTGTCCCTGCCAGATGAAGTCCCAGTCGATCGATGAAAGGCAGAGAATATCGTGTGGGCGGATCATCGAGTGGCGAGCACGTCGTGGTACGCCGCCAGCCATTGTTCGGCGACCGCTTCGATTGTATAGCGATCCTCGACGGTCCGGCGTGCCGCCGCCCCCATGCTGGCGGCCTTCACGGGATCGCGGAGCATCGTGGCGAGGGCGTCGGCCCACGCCACGGGGTCACCGGGAGGCAGCAGCAATCCGCTGACGCCAGATTCGATCATCGTATCTGTCGAGCCCGGAAGGCAGGAGGCGACGACCGGCAGGCCGCAGGCCATGGCCTCGAGCAGCACAATCGGCAATCCCTCGCGGACCGACGGCATCGCGAAGACGTCGGCCGCGCGAAAATAGTCCTCGATGGCCGCCGTCGGCGACACGAAGTGCACGTCGGCACCGAAACCGGAGGCAGCGGCGACCGTGCGCAGGTGCGCGCCCAGCCGGTCGCCAAGCTCGTACAGTCCAGGATCGGTCGCCCCAACGAACACCAGTGTCGAGGCAATGCCGGTCGAGCGGCGCATGTCCAGCCAAGCGTCGAGGAGCACGTGTGGCTGCTTGTCCGGCATCATCACCCCGACGAACAGCACGATCGGTCGATCGTCGGGCAGGCGCAGGCGCCGCCGCAGCTCGCGGCGCTGGTCCGGCGATGCGGGCGAGAACCGGACGGTGTCCACGCCGTTCGGGATGTCGCGAATCCGGCCCGGTGGTAATCCCGCTTCGAGATAACGGGCGGTCAGTCCAGGGCTGACGCTGAGATACTTGTCCACCGATCGAAACGCCCACCAGGCGACGGCGCCTTGAGCCCGCACCGTGGCAGGCTCGTCGTGCTTCGACGTCTGGAGGTGCAGGATGACCGGCCGGCCAAGCAGCCTGGCCATCGACGCCACCACGATGTTCTTGGAGGAGTAGCCTTGAATGTGAACGACGTCCACCTGCGGCAGCAGGCGGAGCAGTTCGGCGGCCATTCGCAGGGTCGACAACAGGGTCGAGAAGCGCCTGCCGGTCCGAACGCGGACCCGCGTCACCTCGACGCCGTCGACGACGGCCCGCCGTGGCAGCCCCGGATCGGTGGCAGTGGTCAGGACCCGAAACTCCACCTGACCACGTAACTGCCTGGCGACCGCCCGCGATTGAAGACCTCCGGCGCTGAACTCCGGAAAATAGGCCCCCGTCACCAGCAGCAATCGGGGGCGCTTCATGCGGCTACCGCGTGACGGCCTGCGCGACGCGGCGCACGATGCCGATCACGCGGTCCTGATCGCGCTCGGTCAGATTCGATCCGCTTGGCAGGCACAACCCGTCGGCAAACAGCCGCTCCGAGACCGCGCCGCCATGCATCCGCGCGCCGGCAAACACCGGCTGCAGGTGCATCGGCTTCCAGACCGGGCGCGATTCGATGTCCCCGGCCTCGAGCGCCAATCGCACGTCCTCGCGCGTGGCCCCGAACGCCGCCGCGTCGATGGTCAGGCAGGTCAACCACCGGTTCCCGACCACGTCTCGGGCCTCGGGCATTAACGTCACACCGGCAAGGCCGGCGAGGCCGGCGGCATAGCGCTCGAAGATCCGGCGACGGGCCGCCACGCGCTCCGACAAGGTGGCGAGCTGCCCACGCCCGATCGCCGCCAGCACGTTGCTCAGGCGATAGTTGTAGCCGATCGCGGAGTGCTGGTAGTGCGGCGCCGCATCCCGCGCTTGCGTGGCGAGGAAGCGCGCCTGTCGAATCGGCTGCTCGTCGTCCGACACCAGCATGCCCCCGCCGGAGGTCGTAATGATCTTGTTGCCGTTGAACGAGAACACGCCCATCCGCCCGAACGTCCCGGCCGGGCGGCCGCGATAGGTCGAACCCAGCGCCTCGGCCGCGTCTTCGACAATCGGCATACCGAAGCGCGTCGACAGCTCGCCAATCGCCTCGTAGTTCGCGCACTGCCCGTACAGATCCACCGCGATCAACGCCTTCGGCCTCCGGCCGCGGCGATCGGCGTCGCGCAAGGCGTCTTCCAGCAGGTTGGGGTCGAGCGTCCAGGAGTCGTCGCAATCGACGAACACCGGCACGGCCCTGAGATAGGCAATCGGATTGGCCGAGGCGCTGAAGGTGAAGGACGAACAGATCACCTCGTCATCCGAGCCGACGCCGAGCACCTGCAGGGCCAGATGCAGCGCTGCCGTGCCTGACGAAAGGGCGACGGCATGCGGCGCGCCCACCACGCCGGCCAGTTCCGCTTCGAAGGCGTCGACGTGCGGTCCGAGCGGCGCAATCCAGTTGGACGCGAACGCGTCCTTCACGAACTGTTCTTCCTGCCCGAACACGTGCGGCGGCGAGAGAAATACACGGCTCACGACGGCTCCTTGGTCACCCTACCAGACCTCCTTGCGGACGCGTATGACGTCGGGCGTGAACCCTGCGGCGGCGAAGACGCGCTGAGACGGCTCGTTGTCCGCCTTGATCTCGGCGAGGCAGCGGCCCGGTTCGACGGTCAGTTGCTCCACGGCCTGGCGCATGATGCCGCGGCCGCGGTACTGTGGATCGAGGATCAGGTTGCCGATCTCCTTGCCTGCGCTAGTCTCGGCCACACTGATGGTGCCGATCACGCACTGGTCGAATTCGATCACCATGAACTGGACCGGGCGTGCGGGCAGCCGTTCGAACCATCGGCGCTGATCCTCCGCCGAGATCTCGCGATCGTCGAAGAAGGCGTGGCGGTTGGCGTTTCGTAACTGCCGCACCGTTTCGAGGTCGTCTGCGGTGAGAGGGCGCAATCGCAGGTTCACAAGTATTTGTCTCCGGGCGTGCGGGCGCCGACGACCGTCGCCGGAATTCCATGAGCGACGACGAAAGCCTCGATCGATTTCACGACGACCGCGCCTGCACCGATCACGGTGTGTTCGCCGACGTTGATGCCATGGCTCAGCACCGCCCCGATGCCGATCGCCGTGTAGGCGCCGATGCGGCAATCGCCGCCGGTTGTTGCGCCGGGCGCAATGCTGGCAAAGTCACCAAGGATTGAGTCGTGGTCCAGAGAGCAATTGGTATTCAGAATGCAGAACCTGCCAACCGAACAACCCGGATTGACCACCGCACCCGCCATGACAACCGTGCCCGCTCCCAGGCTGACATCGCTCGCAATGGATGCATCCGGATGCACGGCCGAGAAGAACCCGAGGGTCGGGCAAAGCTCCTCCACTCGGGCCGCCACCTGGGATCGAACGAAGTTGTCCCCAATCGCAATGACAACTCCCGTCAGATCATGGAGACGCATCAGCTGGGGAAGATCCTCCTCCCCTCCCAATATGGAATAACCAAACGCCTGCTCGCCGACACTGTGGAATCGCTTCAGCAAGCCAACGATGTTGCGCTTGCCTTCCCGCCGCACGATGTCGATGACGACCCTCGCATGGCCTGACGATCCGATGATGACGATGTTGTTCATTGAAGGCACCACAGGCAGGCCGCGCGCGCCTGGCCGCAACGCGCTCAGCGCACGACGTCGTTCAATATGTCAGCCGCTTCTCTACCGTGCACTGGGACGCTCATCGCCCCAAGAAACAAGACAACCAGGACTAGTCCACCCGAAACACCGTATTGCAGTACACGCGTGTCGCATTCGAGCTGGCCGTCCAGTTCGTGCCGGGCACGCGGGCGAACTCGAATACGCTCGATCCAGGCGTCACGCGTCCGGTTTCCAGTGTGCCGTTATTCATGACTGTCGTCGCGAGGTAGATGGCTGTGGATCCACTATCGCTCGGTGTAAAGCCGCCGGGGAACGCGACGAGCAACGACTCGCTCGGTGTTCCGCCAACGGACGACGCTTCAATGGCTAGCATGATATGCACCGCGCGCGCAGACTGCCGATAGGCAAAAACCCTCAAATCGCCTGAGTCCACCGTCCACGTCATCGAGTCCTGGCCAGTGAAGTCTCCAGAGTTGTAGGGCACTGTTATCCGCGCGCCAGGGTCAAGAAGTGATTCGCGCCACCGCTGCGTGGTCACGTCATAGACGCACATCATGCGCCCGTTGGCGCCAATGATTTGCCCATTCGACGACGGGGTGATGCAGCGGTTTGCGGCGGTCGAGCCCGTGTCCTGGTTCGAGACCTTCACGGTCGACGACCCGATGTTGTCGATGATAACGACGCAGTTGTGAGTAGGAGTCGCGCCACCGACCGTGAAGCCGGTCAACGTCAATGCGGTTGTGTTGTTACAACGAAGATGCGTGTAGACAGCCGACAGACTGAAATCGCTTTGGGTTCCCGTCGCTGTTGTTGTTTGCTCAGTCGGCACGTTCAGTGTTACGTCGCCGGGAACTGTGACTATTGAACTCATTCGAGCATTCTCCTTGGAACTAGGCCTTGTGAAGAGGGCGATCATCCCAGTTGTAAACCCACTCGCCGCCTGGCAGGCGTGAAGCAAACCGGCCGCGATAGTAATCGCGGTTCAGAAGCTCGGTGTGCGACAAATCGCGCGTTTCCGAACCGAGCATCTGCTCGAATTCAGGGACGTCGGCCTCCACGAATGCCCGCAGCTCATCGTGAGACAGCCGCGAAACGCGAACCAGTTCTCGAAGCTGATGCGGGTTTACCGATACCGGACCGTCCTTCGTCTTGTCCTTCGGTAGGATGGTGAAGTGCCGCTCGACAATCTGCGCGCCCCGCAGCAGCGCCGCAGCACTCAGCTTGACGCCGTCCTGCTCCGGGTTGCTGTGGTCGCTGATCCCGACGACCGGGCAGAGGCGGCGGAGGTAATCCATGCGGCGCAGATTCGCCTCATGCAGCGGCGTCGGGTAAATCGACACGCAGTGCAGCAGGGCAACCTCGACACCTGCGAGAATGCGGCAGGCCTCCTCGATCTCGGCATCGAAGCTGACTCCGGTCGACACGATGACACGGGGCACGTGGCACCGGACGAGATCCCGCAACAATCCGGGGGATGAGCAATCGAAGCTGGCGACTTTGACCGCATCCATGCCCAACCCGGCAACGAAGGGAACGCGAGAACGGGAGAACACCGTGGTTAGCGGCTTGATCCCGGCCTTGCCGCATAGCTCAATGAAGCGGTAGTGGTCGTCGTCTTCAAGATCGAGCGGCTTCAGCCTGGCGTACTCGGGGTCGTACGGACGCTTGATGGTTCTGACGACGCCCTGTTCGTCGGTGGCGCCCTCATCGAAGCGTTCCCGGGCCGTCAAGTCATCAGCCCTCATCGACTGGATCTTTGCGTAAGTTGCTCCCGCCTCGGCGGCGGCCTGTACCATCTCCACGAGGATCGACCGGTCGCCGTTATGGTTATGACAGAACTCTGCGATCACTTCGGCCATAGAAGGCCTCCACTCGGTTCAGAATGTCGCTAATCACTTCCGCTGGCCCAGTCTTTGGGAAGTCCGCGGCGTTTAGGTTTGACTTGATGGCGTCGTATTCGCAGTCGATGAAGCGCCGGATGCGCCCGGCAATCCTGGGGCCGAAGTCGATGGTCGAGAAGGCGGACGTATAGCCGCCCTCCGCCGCCAGTCGGATATTCTCGCTGACCTCCGGATTGCCGCCTTCTTCCACGAGCATGCTCGGGATCTTCGAAATCAGGCATTCCGTCAATGTGTTGAACCCGCCCCTGGCGATGATGAAGTCCATCTTGGGAATGTGTGAGTGCAGGTTTTTCAGGCCGCGCACCGGGACGATGTTCGCAGCGCCTTCAACCATGCGTAGCGTATCGCCGCTCAGATGCTCGGCGGCGAGATAGAAGCAGACGTCCTTGATCGTGGCCAGCGCCAGCACGCTGTCGCCAATCAGGCGAGCCAGCGTGTTGGTGCCGTTATCCATGATCAGGCACTTGCGCATCCCGTTCGGCGCGATGGCCACCGGCGTAAACTCATTGATGATGAACGCGACCTCGCTGGCGACGCGGCGGTGCTTCTCGAGGATCGCGCGCGGCGTCAGCGGCGGAAAGTAGAGGCGGGTCGCGGCGTCGATGTACTCCTCCATCGTCGCCAGCGTCCCGGTGTCCGGCGGCTCCAAGCGCATAAAAAACCAGTCCCAGGTGAAGTGGGCGACCCCGAACGAAGGGCGCTTCAGCACCCGCGCCAGTTCGAACGCTTCCGGCACGAAGTCCGAGATACAGAAATCAAAGTCGACCCGATCGTCCAGCGCCTGCCTGATCCAGGAGCCGGCCTTCGCCTCGTACTCCCGGAACATCGACAGGGTCCTCGTGCGATCGAGCGCGCCGTCGAGCGTCTTGACCGTGAGCACGTTGTTGAACACATTGCGGTACTCCACGCGGTCGCCCAGCTTTTCCTTCATCGCCGCGAGCTTCGCGCTGGTCTGCACTGTAATTCGGGCGTCGGGAATCCTCGCCAGGATTTCCCTGATGATGGCTTCCTGCCTGACGATGTGGCCAAAGCCCTCGTCAGACGCATAAATCGCGACGTGTGGAGACTGTCGGAACAAAAGCGGCCGTATCAGCCCAGGTTGAGCTCGCGCGGTCCGAGATCGGACTCGCCGACCACCGACGCCGCCTCGCTGGCGCCGCTCACGACGGTGACCGCCCTCCAGAATCGCTTGATCGGGAACCGGGAGATGAGCATCGTAATGCCCGCCACATCGCTGCCGTAGAACGCCAGCTCGCGATTGATCGTCGCGCGCTGCGTATCCGTGTGGCCGATGCGAAGGGTGACCGGATAATGGAGGTCCTCGAGCGAATGCGTCCGGGCAAACGCAGCGTCGTTGATGATCCGCAGGACATCGTACGAAAACTGCTCGACCTGATCGCGGCTGGTATCGAATAAGTCGAGCTTTCTGATGGTCGAGAACCGCTCCAGCTCGCGCACGGCCTCCTCGGTCTCGGCGGTCAGCCCCTTCTCGGCCAGATAGCGGCGAAGGTACTCGAACGCCATTGCGTGCACGGCAGCGAAACACTCCGCCATTACCTTCGCCCGGTACTTGTAGATGATGTTGCCACCGGCTTCACCGCGTGTGTAGCGATCCGCGCTCTCGGTCACGTCCTGGACGAGCGCGTCGCGCGTCTCCCAGAGCTCGGCGATGGTGTCCTCGGTAAAGCCGGCGTAGAGCGCGCCGACCTCCGGGCTGAGATGGGCAATGTTGGCGTGGATCAACTTGATCCACTCGAAGGTCGGCAGCCGCAGCAGCCGCAGCAGCCCGTGAATCTCACCGAACATCCGATCGTTGTAGAAGATGCCGACGGTGAGATACAGCTGCCGCAGGCCAAGGTAATCGGCATAGGAGAGCGTATTGGTCTCTACCGCAATTTCCTCGATCTCGACGCTCGTGAAGTCCTCGCCAAGGAAGTGATGCCGTCCGACGCACCGCTGAATCGGCCGGTACCGCGCCTTGTATCCATACTGTTCGAGCGTCTGTCGGCCCTTCAACTCGGTGCCGTGAATCAGTGCCAGCTGATGCTGGGTGATATTGCCAATACCGATCTTCATCAGCCCGTCCATGCTCGCTTCGTGCGCCCCGACCGAGTCGTTCGGCAGCGCGAGGATCAGCTCGGAATAGGCGTGGGTATCGGTTTCGCTGGTTTCATCTGAGACGTAAGTGAGTGCTTCGACCGAGATGTTGTCGCGCTTGGACGCCTTGAGCACTGCGGGATCGAGCGACTGCACGGACGCGGTCAATCGCATTGCGTGATTCAGGAGCTCGTTGCACTTGAGCACCCGCTCTTTACGATTCTTGCCGGTCGAGCACATCACGTATTCGGGGTACTGGACCTTCGCCTGCATCTCCCCGAGATACCGGCAGAAATCCTGGTCCTCTTCAAACATCCCGAAGTTCGAATCGGTGATCCGCAGCGTGCGCGTGTGCTTGACCCGCGCGGCGATGTAGTCCACTTCCGCGATCTTCCGGTCGAGGGTGGTCTTGTACACCTTGGTGTAATACGACCCGCCCTCGGTACAGAAGGTACACGTGAACGGACAGCCGCGGTTGGTCTGCATGACCGGCATCAGCTTCTGGTCGAAGAACTTATCCATCAGCCCGGTCAGATACGGCGACTCCAGCGTGCTGAGATCGCGGATACGCGGAGCCGTTTCGCCGAAGTGCGGCTGGCCGTCCACCATGGCATGGCAGCTCGAGAGCTTGGCAACCTGGGCCGCGCGCAGGCTGCCGTGTTCGAGCAGGAATTTCACCAGCCCTGCGAACGGCACCTCCCCATCCTTGTAAATGTAAATGTCGATCAACGGGTAGGTCTTCAGGAATTCGACTTGGTCTTCGTACTCGTCCGGGTAGTTCGGGCCGCCCGCCACGACGACCACATTCGGGAACTTTCGCTTGAGGACTGCGGCCGTTTGGTAGCCGAGATCGAGCGTCCACAGATAGTTGGAGATGCCGATGATAAAGGGCGGCTTCTCCGAGACCGCGGCCTCGAGGTCGGGCAATAGCTTGAACAGGCCGACTTCGACCTCGTCACCGAGTTCTCTCAGGCAGTGCGCGCCGACCAGGCCGATCTGCAGCGGCATGGCGTCGCTTGACATCCCGACGCTCGTCTCGTACGCGGGATCGAGCAGGTAGATGGCTTTCTTGCTCATTAGTTGCTTCCAGAAGAGGGACGTCGGGCTTTCTTCATCAACGCTTCGGCAACGACGAGGTCGATCTCGACGTCGATATCAACCACTGGGTCTTCGATCACCAGCGGCAACACGTGCTTTCCAGAGATCGACCGGTCGCGCTCAAGGGTCCGGCGCCAGAACAGATGGATGTTGGGGTTGGTCTGGTACACCGTCGGCAGCGCCTGCCGCGGACTGTTGTACGGCTCGCGGATACGCGGGTGCGTCAGTAACGGCTGCATGAACGGCCGGCCCGGACGCCACATCTTGTAAGGCGTCTGCGGCGGCTCGACGACCGAGCGGACGCAATCGGCCCTCTTGTGTTTCAGCAGCAGTTCGACCGCGTCCGTCATTTGACGCGTCGTTCGAAACGGCCCGGTCGGCCGCAGAAGGAATACCATGTCCGGCTCGAAGCCATCATGATCCTTCAGCCATTTCAGCGCATGGACGCAGACCGGGCAGTCCGTCGTATTGTCCTGCGCAAGCGCCGCCGGCCGGAGAAACGGCACATCCGCCCCGTACTCCCTTGCCACCGCCGCAATCTCAGGATCGTCGGTCGACACAATGACCCGATCGATGAACCCGCACGCCTTCCCCTGCTCGATGCTGTGCGCGATGAGCGGTTTGCCGCCAAGGAGCCTGATGTTCTTGCGCGGCAGCCCTTTTGAGCCACCGCGCGCGGGGATGAGACCGAGCACGGACCGCTTCTTGTACATGATGGTCAGGGCCGATACAGACAGAATACATCGTCCGCAGCCTGCCTGATCTCGACATCCAGGAACCGCCCAGAGATTCCCTGAAAGCCGGCGCGCAGCCCTTCCATCTCGGCCAGGCTAAGACTCGGAAACTTCTTACGGTTGTACGTCAGCATGCTCTTGACGACGGGGAGCGATTTAAGACGGGCCACCGACCCGCCAATCCCGTGCGGCCGAAGGGGGAACGCTCCCTCGGCCAGGGGCAAATCGAGCGTCTCGAACGTCTCGACGATGACGTCGGAGGCCAGCCGCCCGTCCATGTTCGCGATGCACTGCCTCGCCAGCTCACGCTGTGCTGATGTTCCCGCCGCGGTGTCGATCTCGCGGCGGACGACGGCCTCGATCAGTGACAGCACTTCCGCCTCGGTCGACGCCTGCAGCCCGAGACGCCTGGGCAGCTCGAATTCGGCCTCGTCATCCTGGTAGGGCCGATAGCCGATCACCGGCTTGTCGAGCAGAAAGGCCTCGACGGCGGTGAGACAGTTGTTCTGAATAACGACGTCGGCGGCCAGGATCCACTCGAGCACGTTGCCTTGGTCGATGACTTTGACGTTACGCAGCGGCCTGGCCTTCTCCTGCCACGGCGCGTTGTCTTCAGACGGATGCGGCCGCACCACTATCGCATGGCCGGGAAAGGCCCGCGAGAGCGCCGGCACCAAATCGAGCATGCGCGGCAGGACGTGTTTCTGAACCGCGATGAATCTGCGCCACAGGGCTTCGTGGTCGGGCGAGGTGATTCTCCCGACCGATTTGAGGTAGTCGGTGTAATCACCGATCGTTCGGATGATGTTGTTGACGGTCGGGAACTTCGTATTGAGCAGGATGATCGGCCCGTGGCGTTCCCGGATTTGCTGCACCGCCGGGTCAAGAATGCCTCGCCATTCCGGACGAACGAGATCGAGACGGGGGTTGCCGGAAATCACGACCTTCTGACTGTCCCGCGCCAGCGTGTTACGGGCGTCCTGTGCGTGCCGTGGCCCCCAGGCAAAGAAGTAGTCGATGGCGGCCATTGAGCGCGGATCGAGCCGCCGCGCGCGGTTGTCTTCCGGCGTGAAGTACAGCAGGCCCTCTTCGCACACAGCGGAGACGCGATGGCCATGCGTGCGGGCGCGCTCGATGGTCTCGGCGGTGCCCGGGGCGACGCCCTTCTCGAGAAAGGTCCCGCGAGGGAGGTACGACTGGACGTTTCGCACCGCGCTCTTGCTGCCGATCAGGACGCCCCAGCCTTGCTCGGCGGCCACGAGACCCAGGAGCATCTTCGCGTGCAGCTCGCGAACCTTCGTCTCGATGAGAAGAATCAGCCAGCGTCGCTCTGAAATTCGTTGCATGTTCTAGCGGAGACAGACCGGATGCGTGAACGCGCTCACTCGTCACTGATCTATCTTAATGGCAATGATGTCTGCTCTCGTCGATTGTGACAGTGCGTAGCCGTGTGCGATCAGAAATTCCTTCAGCTGGTCGAGTCTCTCTGGCGACCGCGCGGCCAGACTCTTCCCGTCAAAGTTGATGAGACGCGGCCTGAGTACGTCAATGGCGCTGTGATATATGACCTCGTCGTCCATGCCTTCGCAATCGACCTGCAGCAAATCGGTCCTCTCGTGGAACAGGCTCGTGCCGGCCAGCTCCTTGAGGAGTTCGCTGATCTCGACATCGCGTCTGTCGATGTACTGGTCGACCTCGGCATCAGCAACATCCATGCGCTTGATCCTGGTGACCACGTGTTCTCGGAAGAAGGAATTCGTCCCGCCAGTCACATCCCTTCCCGTCTTCTGACGGTACCAGGTCTTGTATCGGTCGTTGACGGAGTAGAAGGTCAAGACACCAGGAGGGCTGATGGCCTTGTTGACGCATCGGATGTTCGAGTGGTCGCGATACACGTCGCGGAGCCTTTCAAACGGCTCGATTTGTGGCTCGAACAGAACGGCATCCAGGTCATCAACATGATCGGCGATGAATGAACGCAACGGATCGTTGGTCACACCGTCGTAGGCGCCTACCTGAATAATGTGCAGCCTTTTATGCAGGCCGAGAGCATACAGGAGGAGCAGGTCCAGCGAACCCGGCACTCGATAGCTCGGACCACTCCAACCCTTTGCTCTGAGGTACTTCTTTAGCTCTCGCTTGACGAGCGTCAGCATGATTTCCGGTTCCGCCGTAGCAGCCACCACGTGGCATGTGTGTATCTGTTGATCCAGTCCCAGTCGCGTTCGGACGCGGGCTTCCCGGACCACAACGCACGTTTCGCGGTTTCGCGAGCCCTGTAAAAGACCTTTGCAGCCAGCGAATGGTGCCAGCGCGGTCCCCAGTCGACCCAGGCCGTGAAATGGAGGCACTGCACGGCGGCAAAGCCGCTGCGTGCCGCGCGATAGAGCACGAAGTCAAACGATTCCTCGGGGGCAAACACCCACCGATGGTGGTCGCCTGGGACTTCCGGAGGTAATCCGTAGTTCTTGTTCCTGGGACGGGCTGACTGCAACGATCGCCACAACACGCAGTAGCAGTTCGGAAGGCCGATGAGCACATAGTCCGAGGACACGCGGAACAACTCGTCACAGTAGAAGTGCGCGTGATCGAGATGTTCGAGGACATCAGTGCAAACCACGAAGGGGTAGCTTTGGTCGGCGAACGGCAATGGATCGCCGGTCGAGAGGTCGAACCGGACGTCGGGAGTGCCGAAGAAATCCAGTCCCGTGTACGGACCGCGCAGCAGCGGCCGCATCGCCGACACGTCACAGCCGACGTCCAGCACGCCGTCGCGCATCAGCGGCTCGAAGGCCGTGTGCACGTACATCTGCCGCCCGCGCCTGCCGCGTATCGCCTTGATGGTCTTCGCCGCGGGCAGGAACCTGACGTCGAGTTGCGGGTGCCATCGTGCATGGTCGAGGAACTCCGGTTCGATCGGTGATACGAAGCCCCCGGAGTTCGCCTGCTGCACCGCTAGGCGTTCGCTCGTTCGGCTGGCGATCGGGCTGAGGCTACTTTGAGTTCCTGTCAATGTTTCGATTCTCTGCACGGACCATGCGTGCCAGCATCACAGCAGTGACCTAATCGCCGCCTGCTGAATGCCGCTCGATGCCCAGTCGGGTATGGCCTGAACCTTGAATCGGGGACTCTTGATTGGCGCACCCGATGTGTAGGTCAACGTCATGAGGATGCGCTGGCCGGCCTTCGGCTTGCCGCCCCGGTGATAGCCAACCGTGTCGGCCAGGATCATCGTGTTTGAGGATCCCGTGCACACCTGCCATGTGTCGGGCGGGAACACACGACCGATGTCGGCGTCCGTCACGCGCTTCTGCTTCTCGAGCTCATGGGCTGCGGCGGTCCGGGCGCCAAACGGCTGTGTCTCCGGGATGTACGAGAACGGCCCGCAGCTGTCATCGACCGGCGCAAGGTAGATGAATACCTTGATCACCATGAGATCTTCCGGGTCCCGGTGCCACAGTTGGGAGTGCTGCGCGGGAGCATCCGTCGGATAGTTCAGCTAGGCATCGACGGAAAATAGCGAGGGCCACATGCCGAGATAGGCAGCAACGCTTTCCAGGAGCTTTCGATCGAGCGCAACGGCGAGTAGCGGATCGTCAGCGGGGATGCCGTCCGGATACGACACCAGATGGACCAGGAACTCTTTCTCACGGCTGGGATCCGCCACGTCCCGTCGCACCAGCCGCACCACGTCCTCACTTGAGCTCGCCCGCACCACATAGTCTGCTGCGTTAGCACAGGCTCGCTGTCCTGCCTCAGACAGAAACTGCGACCAGTCACCGACAACGATGCCCCGCCGGCGCAGGGCATCGGCGATCGACGCACTCTCCTCAAACTCCCGGGGCGCGTTCAGCTGCCTGCGGGTGCGGCCCGCATTGGCGACGTAGCGCCACACGTAATAGGTGAGGTTCGGCCGCGTCAGGGCCCGCCGCAGAAAGCGCCGCGTCAACAATGACATAAGGGTCACGGCACATTATCCCTTGATTCGGCAGCGCGATCCATGCCGTATCCGACGACGCCGACGTTGCGGAAAACGAGGGATCCACGGCCCCACCGTGCGGCCGCCTTCCTGAAAAACGAATCTCGATCGATGTCGTCAACGATGATCAGCCCGTGTGGCGCCAGCTTCGGCCTGACCATCGCGAAGATCTCTTCCTTCGCGCGCATCGACTTGTCCGAGTCGTAGTGAAACAGATCGATGCTCGACACAGCCTTTAGGATTCGTGGGATATTAGTGTGGTCGCCCTCGTTGAACAGTTCCCAATGCTCGCGGAGCGACGCGGGAACCAGACACCCGACCTGTTCCGCCGCCAGGAAGACCGGCAGGTCGCTGCTATACAGCCGGCCAAAGCCGTTCGCCCGAATGGCCTCGAGAAAAGCTCGCGAACTATAGCCTGCCGACACACCGGTTTCGACGATGACTTTGGGTTTCACGCGGCGTGCTAGGAAGTACAGCTTGCGGACGTCACATCCGCCGCCGCCGGCGGCCCCGGGCTGTCCGCCGGTAATCGGCAGTCCAGGAATGATCCGCGCGGCGTCGTCCTTGATTCGTCGCGCCACCTCGAGCGTCTCGGTCCAGAGCGCCGGATCGATCGCGCGCGCCCACGATTCGAACCCCGTCCCCTTCCATGCGCCCCAGGCCGTAGCCACGAAGCGATCACGATTCCGCAGAATGCGGAACAGCTTCAGGAGGCGGCGCTTCAAGAGGGCAAGTTGCTGAGCCACCGGAAGTGCTCTATGCGGTGCGGAAGATGTGGAAAATATTGGGAGCGAGCTTCTTGACCAGGACGCTCTTGTATCCAAGGGTCCGACAGACATGTTCCACTCGCTCCGCGATCTCGCCCATCTCGAGCCCCCGAATCTTATGGACTCTGTTGCGATGTCGATTCCGGTTGTGCTTGCTGATGCACCAGGCAACGAGCACCTTGAGCCGCTGCAGAGCGACATACGCGGGATCGACTTTCCCTAAAGGATCGTGGCCAATCCCGTTGCTGCCGTTCCTCGCGCGATAGAGCCCGTCAAAATAGTCGAGAATCGACTCCGACGCCAGCCTCCGTCCATGCTGAGCGAAGTGCTTGCGCACGATCTCGTCGGTCAATGTTGAAGGCAGCGCCAAGCCTGAGCGCGGGTCCTTCTGCGCCAGCGCACTGAGCAGGGCATCGGTAGACGCGACTTGATACGCCACGATCTTCGGCAATTCCCATTCGACTTCGTCCGCCGCCTCGATCGGCCTGAAGTTGATGCCGGGTTTGTCCAACAGGTAGGCCTCGACCGACGTCGTACAGTCGCTCGAGATTGATAGTTTGCCGGCCATCAGCCACGGCAGGACGCTACCTTCATGAACAACGTGGATGTTCGTCTTCCCGCGGGAAAGGTTCCTCCACAGCGCAAAGCCTTCCGCGGGATGCGGACGAATGATCAAACGCTCGCCTGGAAGCTCCTTCGCAAACCGTTCGACAAAATCAACGGTGTGGGCCAAGACACCCTTCTCGAGCTCCACGCGCCAAGCGAGCAGCTGAATGTGCTCCTCGGTTTTTACGTGTTTCCTAGCAATGGACCTCTCGAGGTAGCCAGCGCCCCACTCGACAGAAGGGTTCACCTTCACGAGCTTGGTGTTCAGGAGGTAGAACTCGCCCCACTGCTCCCGGAGTCGTGACGCTTCTCGCTCATGGATGGCGCGCACCGCAGGAGTCAGTAGATCGAACCTGACATTGCCGGTGGTAACGACCTTCTGAGAGTACTGGGGATACACCTGATGGAGTGCATCGGCGTGATGACGTCCCAGGGCCAGAACGGCCTCCACTTCGTGAAACGCTTCTCTGCCGGTCTTTCGACTGCAGTACTCTTCAGGATTCGAGATGTACATGGCCTCTTCGCAGCGTGCGAACACGCGATGGCCTCGTTTCCTTAGCGGAGCAAACAGGCGTTCGCTCCCCTTCTGGATGCTCTTGTCGACGAGGATGCCCGGCTCCGCGTTCTGCTTGAGGCGACCGTACAGTTCGGTCTTGCCGCCGACGACGACCGACCAGCCGCGTTGGGCACCCAGCACTGCGAATAGCAGGGCTGCGTCGAGCTCCCGAACTTTCGTTTCGATCGGCCAATAGATGGTGCTGAAGCCTGGTGCCAATCGATCCTCAAGGAACAGGTTTATTGGGCAGGCTAGGAGTGCCGTCGGCGATGTTCGAACGGACGATCAACTTGACGGGAATCGTGCCGCTGCCGCGCTGCGGCTCCCGCATGCGGGCCGCTGCCTGTTCCGGGTGACTGACGCGGGAATCGACGCCGCGCTCCGGGTTCGACGCGTACAGCAACGCGTGATCGCGCTGGTAAATCTGGTCGCAGTCCTTGCAGATCGTATTGCTGTTCAGGATCGCCTCGCCGCCGGCGGCGTGAATGTCGCGAATCTCCTTCAAGCGCTCGCCCTGCACGACGTCACGAAGCGTCTCCTGCTTCAGATTGCCGACCACGAGCTTGCGGTTGAAATCGAAGCAGCAGACCGATACTTCGCCATTCTCGCGAACGAATAGGTTGGCCTGAAACGGGCGCCCGCAGGATCGGGCTTCCATCTTCGAGCCCTTGAACTCGTCGAACTCGTCCCGGTGAAAGCCGCCGCCGTAGTTATGGGGCAACCAGATCAGCACCTCGTCGGCCTTCGGCTCCCAGTACTGCCGCCACTCGTCGATCTGGTGCTCGTTCTCCGGGAACACGAGGAACCTCATGATCACCCACGGCCGTTCCTCGCGGGGGCGCTCCAGCAGCGTGGTGAGGTTCTCCTTGACCCTCTCGAATTCAACGGTGCCGCCGTGGATCGTCTTGTAGACCTCGGCGCTGTGACCGTAGTTGCTGATCTTGAAGGTATCGATGCAGCGAGAAATCCAGTCGTGATGCTTTGGATAGAGCAGGTGCCCGGTGGTGCCAACGTAGATCTTGACGTCCGGATACGTGGCCTTCACGTACTCGAGCTTCTCGCGGTACTTGGGATCCATGAACGGATCCCCGAATCCGGTGGCATCGAGCGAACGCATCCCAAGCCGGTAGCCCTGGTCCACGACTTCCTTGAAGAAGGCGTTGTCCATGTGCTGCCACTTGTCCCCGTACTCGTCGCGCGGACACATGACGCAGTGGGCACCGCACCAGGTCGTGTTCTCGATCGTCAGTGTGCCTGACGGGAGCGCGGCCGGCGTCTCGCTGGTCGGATTCATGTTGTGTCCCAATATTGTATCCCCGGTCAGCCCTGCGGTCAGCTCGTGTGTACGGGGGAAGCCACCACGATTGCCGTGTCCGCCTTGCGGCCACGCTCCAGATCCGCCCGGTAGACCGGATCCGAGCGGTCAAACAGCGCGCGGAAGGCGTCGCTGCCGCCCGGGACGCCGGCCGTCAGCCACCGCAGGTGATTTTCGATGCCGTACCGCTGGTGCGGCACCTCTTCCCTGACCTCGAAACTGTTGGTCTGGAAAAGGCGGCGGAGCGACGCGAGACTGTACGTAAAGGGGTGCTGGCACTGGAAGAAGTACTCCACGTACGAGGGACACTCATACAAAGACAGCAGCGGATCGTCGAGGCTCGGAACCTCGATGATCAGGCGCCCCTGCGGCCGCAACAGGGCATGGCAGCTCGCCAGGAAGGCGGCCGGCTGTGGAATGTGCTCCAACACGTGAAACGCGCAGATGACGTCGAAGGCCATGCCCGCGGCGACGTCACCGAATTCGGCGTAACACGTCAACCCCGGCACCATCTTGCGCTGTTCCTGCGTATCTGCGTCGGGCTCGAGCGCGGCCAGCTGCAGCCCCGGCACCTGCCCGCGCAGCGCCTGGAGGAAGCTGGCATCGGCGGCCCCGATCTCCAACACCGACTGCCCCGCCGAGAAGTACCGGCCGACCTTGTCGAGCCTGCGTCCGATGATCTCATTGGTCTTCCGGTAGTTCGTCAGCTTCAACTGCTGATGCCGCGGACGGTAACTGCCGTAGTCGACTGTCGGCTGCGGGTACAGCACGGCGAAGTCGCGCTCCTGGTTGATGTAGACATCGACCGCGGGATCGCCAGAGATGCCGCGCTTCAGCAGGGTAAACGGCTCGCCGTCGAACGGCGCCGGCAGAATGTGCCGGAGCCCGTCAGGGGCCGTGGCCGGTTCAGATCCTGTCATTCCGCCTCTGATGGTGGTGGTTGGCGCCGCAGCACGGCGAACAGTTGATCGGCCTGCCCCGTCCGCTCGAGGTGCCGGATCCAGAGCACATCGACATCCGAGTCCGCCAGGCCGGCCAGCGACTGGCCGCCCGTGGGGCGTCGATCGCGCAGCCACTGCATGGCGTTGGACAATCCGTAGCGCTGGAAGTACCGGACGCTGGAAACTGCCAGCCCCGCCTGACGTGCGCATTGCTCCAGTGAATCCGCGTCGAAGTAGAACCGGTGCACGGTGCGGTAGAAGAATGCCCGGTACTCCGGCAGCTGCGAAAGCAGCCAGTCACCGGCGTTCGGCGTGCCCACCACGATCGTCCCATCGTCGGTCAGCAGTCCGGCCATGGAGCGGAGGAAGCCGACCGGATCGGACACGTGCTCGATCACGTTCAGCGTCACGGCGACGTCGACCTTGCCGGCCCACTCCTGCGCGGCCTCCTCGCAGGACGAAAAAGCGCTGTAGCCCTTCTGCTTGAGATCGCCGTGGTAATCCCGATTCGGCTCCACGCCGACGCAGGCGCTCGCCATTCCGCTTGCCATGTCGAGCAGGCTCCCGCCCCCGCAGCCGACGTCCGCGATGACCCTGCCCCGCAGTGACAGCATCGATCCCAGCAGCGCCAGGTGCTTGAGCTGCGCGGCATCATGGTGGCCGTGGAAGTCCTTCGCGAATGCGCCCTCGCCGATCAGGGCGCGGTAGGCGGCGTCCGCGTAGATCGACTCGTCGCGGCACGACCGCTCCTCGAGTCGCTGCACGCCGCAGGACGCGCACTGTCCCACCTGCGCCGCGTCGGCGGTCCATGAGCCGACCGCACCGTCGCGGACCAACCCTTCATAGACGGTCTTCCATCGCGCGTTGCCGCAGATCTCGCATCCGCCGAAGACCGTCCCACTCGTACGTGGTATCACTTATGATTCCTCGAATGACACGCCCCGCGATCCGAGACGACGCCCGGACGGCATGCATCGTGTTCGACTTCGACGGCGTGCTGGTTGATTCCAACGCCGTCAAACGCAACGCCTATTACGACGCGCTCGCCGACATTCATGGTGCTGCGGAGGTGGTTACCGAAGTACTGCGGGCGCCGCCCGCCGAACCCGCCGATCGCTATCACACGGTGAAGCGAATCGTCTCGTTGCTTCGCGAACGAGGCCTGCTGGATGCTCGAGACCCGGCCCGGTTCGCCGCGGAGCGCGTCGATCGCTACACGAGCATCTGTGACCGCGAGCTGCCGCTGTGTAACGAGATACCCGGGGCATCCACGCTGCTGGCGACACTCAGCCGGAGCCATCCTCTTTACCTCAACTCCGCCACGCCGGAGCCAATCCTGCGTGCGACGGTCGCCGGCCGTGGCTGGACGCCGTTCTTCCGCGATACGCTCGGCACCCCGGCCACGAAGACCGACAATCTCCGCCGAATCGCGCTGGCCGAAGGCATCCAGGCACAGCAGATACTCTTCGTCGGCGACAGCGAAGTCGATCGACATGCCGCCGGCCAGTTCGGGTGTCCGTTCGTGGGCGTGGTGGTCGAGGAAGGACGATTCGAGGGGCCGGTGGAGCGAGTCGTCACGAAGCTGTCCGATCTGCTCCTCCACCTCTAGGCTAGCCAACCGCGTTCGCGGGCTCGCGTGACCCGCCGCGGAGCATCTGCTGGAACACCGGGTTCGTCGAGGCCAGCTCATCGAACGTGCCGCTGGCGACGATGCCGCCGTCATCGAGGACGCAGATCCGATCGCAATGGGTCACCGTGCGCAGGCGGTGCGCCACGATGAGCAGCGTCTTCTTGCCGGCGAGATTCTGGATCGCCTCGGTGATGTACCCCTCGGTGATGTTGTCGATGTCGCTGGTCGCCTCGTCGAGCACCAGCAGTTCGGGATCGTGGTACAAGGCGCGCGCGATGCCAAGCCGCTGCCGCTGGCCGCCGCTCAGCCGGACCCCGCGCTCGCCCACCACGGTGGCGTAGCCGTCCTGCAACTCTTCGACAATGAAGTCGTGGATGTGCGCAATCGACGCCGCCTTCTCGACGGCCGCGCGATCGATCTGGTCGTCCTCCAGGCCGAACGCGATGTTACGCATGATCGTGTCGTCGGTCAGAAACACGTCCTGCGGCACGTAGCCGACTTTGCGTCGCCACGCCAGGACGTTGTCGGCGCCCAGCGGCGCGTCGTCGATGACGACCCGGCCAGACGTGGGCACCAGCAGCCCGAGGACGATATCCACCAGTGTGGTCTTGCCCGCACCGGTCGTCCCGACAAGCGCGACCGAGGAGTTCTTCGGAACCTCGAGCGTCAGATCCCCGATGACGTTCTTGTCCGTGCCCGGGTAGCGGAACCCGATGCGCTCGAGCAGGATCCGCCGCTCGAAGGCCAGGGCGGGTTGAGGCACGGTTGCCCGCGAGGTGAGGGGTTCGACGCGGGCCTCCACGAGGTCGCGGTAGAACTTCTGGAGCAAATGCTGATTCAACCGAAAGCTGGCGAGCGAAGCCAGGATTTCCTGAAAGCCCGGCAGCAACCGCGTCGCCGCGATGGCAAACAGGCCCAGCATGGGGATGAACTCCGCCAGGCTTCTTCCTGAACCCATGAGTGCCAGCACGCCGGCCATGAAGCCGCCGAACGCGAGACTCTCGATGAGAAACAGCGGCAGCCGCGGATAGACCCGGCTCCGGGTCACGTAGTCGGAATTGCGTTCCGACACGTCCGCGAACTGATGGAGAAAGAAGGCTTCGCGGCCGAGCGTCTTGACTTCCTTCAGCCCGCCGAACGCCTCGGCCACGAACTTATAGCGGGCGCTGTTGGTTTCCATGCGCTTCTTGCCGAGCAGCGTCAGACGCCCGTGAATGGCCGAGTAGCCGACGGCATGCAGCACTCCGAGCGCGCCGAGCGCCGACAGCGTAATCACCGGCTGAATGATCAGCAGCAAGGCGACCAGTGAGCCGACCACCAGTCCCCGTGACAGCAGCACGGTGCCGGACCGCAGTACCCCGCCGACCAGCTCGTCCACCTCGCTCAACACGTTCTTGGTCAGCTCGGCGGTGTTTTGCGTGAGAAAGAAATCGTACGGGCGCGACAGGTACTGTTCCAACAGCCGCACTGAAATGGAATGCGTCGCGCCGTTGATGAACCGCATCTCGAACCACAGTGCCAGTGCGGCGACCACGTTCATGACGACGATGAGCGTCAGCGTGGCCGCGCCGAGCACCATGACAAACTCCGGGACCGTCGCGACTCCGGAGCGCACGTAGAGCCAGGTCAGCGTACTGCTCCGTTGCACCGCGGTGGGGTCCATGGCCAGCGTCAGGAACGGCAGGATCGACCCCACGCCGATGAGCGCGAAGGACGCTGTGGCGAGCATCAGCAGGAGCACGCCGACCGCGCGGCGCCGGTCGCGCCGCGAGAGCAGCGCGTACATCGTCTTGAGTGTTCGGCTCACCGCACCTCTTGGTCGAGCGCCTTCGCGAGCACGCGCATCGTCTCGACGCCCCGCATCAGCGACAGGGGAGACGACGCCGCGTCTTGCGGGCGCTGGAGCAGCGCGTCCACGTGCCGCAGCTCTCGAACGAAGTCGTCCGGCCGGGTCTTTTCCATCCTGAACGTCTGCTCCGGGCTACCGGCCTGCGACAGCACGACCGTCTCGAGGTTCGGTCCCGGGCCGGCGATCCATGTCAGCGTTCCGCCGCTGCCATACAGCATCGCGGTCTTCCGGGGAGGCACGGTAATGACGTCCTGCACGACGCGGCCCAGCAAGCCGTTCTCGGTGCCGAGCATCAGCATGCACAGCCGATCGCAATCGAGGCCGCCGTCACGGAGCCACGACATCCGCGCGCTGACTTCATTGATGGCGCCCGCCCCCGCCACGTGGGCCAGGTGCTGCCACAAGTTCAGCGCGTGGGAATGCTCACCACTCGCCCCGCCGCCACGAGCCGTGAAGCCCAGGTAGGTATCGGCTGGGCCGCTCAGCCACGGGTGAGCCTTGAGAATCCCACCCCAGTGCTCACGGAATTCGACATCGATCGCCTGGATCGGTCCAATCGCCCCGGCCTGCACGAGCTCGGTGACTTTCTGCACGCCGTGGCCGACCACGTGGTCGTAGCCGACCAGCACCAGCGCGCTACGTTCCCCGGCCTCGCGGATCAGTTCGTCGACGCCTTCCATCGACGGCGGGCTGAGCGGCTTCTCGATCAGAATGGCGCCGGGAGCCTCGTCGAGCGCGGCGAGTGCAAGCGGCACGTGCGATTCGGGCGGAGTGCCGATGTGAATCACGTCGAACCCGCCCTTCGGCGCATCCGCGCTCAGGGTGAGCTCAATCTGGTCGTCCCACTTCCCGTAGCGGCCCGGGTACAGTTCCCGCCGCATCCGATCCAGCGCCGCCGGGTCGATGTCGCAGACGACGACGCTCCACCCGAGCGTGCGGGCCGCATGGGCGAGATGATTGCCGATCGATCCGGCGCCGTGAACCTTCATTCTTCGCGGCGTCGTGGCGCTGCTGGTCATTGCCGGTCCTCCTCAGCGGCGCGCGCGCCCACATCCGGGAAGCCGGCTGGCCTGACGAAACCGCGATCGTTCATAACCCATTCGACCATCTTGAAGTCGTTGTACGTATCGATGCTGATGTGCATTTCCGAGCACACGAGCGCTCCCGTCCGCGCGCCCTTCAGCGTGCGTTGCTCCCGCAGACATTCCCTGGTGAGCGCGTACGCAACGCCGTTCCGGTGGTAGAGCGTCGACAACTGCTGACGTGCCACCACCGTCGCGCCCGCCGCGTCGTAGTAGTCGATTGCCTGCCCGTCCATGACGAGCTGCTTGAGCGGGTGGTACTTCGAGTCGCTGGCCGAGACGGTCCAGACCGCGTCCCAGTTCTCGCGAACCAGCATCTCGATGGCCTTCCGAACCTCCGCCGCGGTCCTGAGCGGCGACGTGGGCTGGAGCATCACCACGATGTCATAGCGGGTCGCGTCCTGCCGCTCCATCTCGTCGAGCGCATGAAGGAGCACGGGCACATCGGAAACGCGGTCTGCCGACAACTCCGCCGGACGCATGAACGGGACGTCCAGTCCGGCTTCCCGTGCGACCCTCGCGATGTCCGGGTGATCGGTGGAGACGACGGTGCGATCGATCAACGGCACCGCCGCGACGACCGGCGCGACCCAAGCCAGCAGGGGCACATCGAGGAGCGGCTGGATGTTCTTCAAGGGCACGCCCTTGCTGCCGCCTCGGGCCGGCACCACCGCGAGCACGCGCTTGCCGTCAATCATCGCTGGCAGGCTGCTGACGTTCCCTGAATCTTCGCCATCTGTGCCTTCTGTGGCCTAGATTTGAGCCAGTCCCCAGTGGTTGACCCGCGTCTTCCGCTCTTCCCTCTTCATCTTGTTGATGCGCTTGTCTTCGTAGAAGGAATCGCCCACCAGGTCGGTCGTGGAGAGTTCCTCGAAGATCACGCCGCTGTCGGTCCAGAACTCGTGCCACACGCCTTGCTGGACCAGCACCGTGTCTCCGGGATGCAGCGTTCTCCGGCGGCCGTCGATGATCATCTCGAGCACGCCGCGGAGCACGAAGAAGGACTCCTCTTTCTTCCGGTGATGATGGCTGGGATGCCGCTGGCCGGGCGTTTGGATGATGATCTTCTTGCAGTAGCTGCGGTTGACCACGGTGATCAACGTGGCGCCTACCCTGGAAAACTCAGCGATGCCGTAGTGGTGCGAAAACTCGGTCTCGAAGTCGGCTGGCAGTGCCACCCGCGCCTCGTTCAGCATGCTCTTCATCTGGTGGATCGCCGTGTAGAGGACCTGCTTTTCCAGATCAGCGGGCAGCTTGAGCTGATCCTTCATCAGCGGCCCATCCTTCTTGATGGGGGCGACGGTGGAGACGCCCTGATTGAAGAGGTTCTGGCCGTACTCGCCTGACGTGAGCTGGCCCGGCTCGCAGGGCATGGCGAAGTAGACGTCGGCGTCTTCCACGCTCACGCCTTCCTTCAAGTCCTTGTTGGCGTACACGCCCCGCTTCAGGCCGTCGAGTGACTTCAGTTCCACGTCGAGCGGCGGCAGCCGCTGATCGGCGCCGCACAGGCTCTTGGCGACGAGGGCCGCCTCTATCCACTTGTCGATCTGGTCCGGTGTCGACGAGTAGCCATTCAACTCCTGCGTGTCGGACTGGAGACCGACGTGCCGCTCGAACATCTCGGCTCCCTTGGCGAGCGCCACCTGCACCGGCGAGAGCGCGTCGGGGTCTTCATGGGTCGAGAATCCAATGACGCGGCCGGGGTAGCGTTCCTTGAGCTGGGTGATCTGGTTCAACTGGAGCAGCTCGGGCGGCGTCGGATAGATCGATACGCAGTGCATGATGGCGAAGTGCACGCGGCGGTGATCGAAGAAGCTGACCAGATCGCCGATCTCCTTCCAGCTCAGCCCGCCGGTCGAGACGATTACCGGCTTGTTCGCGTCGGCGACCCGCTTCAGCAACGGCCAGTCGGTCGCAGAGCAGCTCGCGATCTTGATGACGTCGAGCCCCATGTCCTCGATGACATCCACCGACTCTTCGTCGAAGGGCGTCGCCATCGTAATCATGCCGAGTGACGTCACCTCCGCGGCGAGCCGCGCGAAGTCGGCGTTGCTCAACCGGGTGTCGATGAACCGCTTCGGGTACTTGTAAGGACTCTGTTCCTTGTGGGCGGGATGGACGAACGTATCCAACTGGCGAAACTGGAACTTGAGCGCCGCGCGGACCTTGCGCCTGGCCACGACCTCACCGACGCCGCGGATAATCCGCAGCGCGTGCTGCACATCGCCGTTGTGGTTATTGGCAAGGTCGAGGACGAACATGTCTTGGAAGCGGAATTCCGTGTTCACTCAACCATCCTTTCGCAACCGCTGTCCTGGAGCCGGTCGTGCCCCGGCGTCGGCAAGGCCGGCCGCCTCCATGATGCGATCGCACACGGACTCGAACGAGGATCGTGCCGTCGAGTTGTCGATCACCAGACCGGGCGCCAGCGGCGGCACGAACGGGATGTCGATGCCGACGACGTCCTTGGCTTCGCCGGCGAGCGCCCGGGCGTACAGCTTTTTCGGGTCCCGCCCGATCAGCACGTCCATCGGCACGTCGAGGAACACCTCGAAATATCCTGGAATCTCCGTGCGGCACCAGTCGCGGAAACGCTGCGACGTGAGATTGGCCGCGCAGATGATCGGGATTCCCTGCGAGCACAGCAGGCGGCACAACCGGGTGAAGCGAAACGCGTTGGCATCGCGCGCCTCGAGCGTGAAACCCAGGTCATCCCCGAAACACTGGCGGACTTCGTCGCCGTCGAGATACACCAGGCCGGGCATGCCGGGTTTCAGCCGCTCGTAGAGCGCCTTGCCAATCGTCGTCTTGCCGGCGCCTGAGATGCCGGTAATCCAGATCAGGCGGCCGCCAGTTACTTGCGGCATACGAACAGCGGGCTGATCTTCGGGATCTCGTAGAAGTGCTTCTCCTTGATGACCGCCACGACCTCTGCGTTGTAGCGATCGTAGAAGTCCGCCGCGACGTTCGGCTTCCTCGCCTCGATCTCCGAGCGGATGAAGCCCGTCACGTATTCCGGCCGCGTCACCTTGAGCAGGTCGTTGGACACGAATTTCTCGATCTTGCTGAAGTACTTCGGGAGGATCTCGTCGGCCCGCTCGCTGACGAAGCGGTCGATATGCCGATCCGGCGGGAAGTTCGGGTCGATCTTCATGCCGAGCTCGAACACGTTCAGCATGTGCTTCTCGCTGTTGGTGGTGACGCTGAGGAATCCGTCCTTCTTCAGGACGCGCTTCAGCTCCGGAACCGTCTTGAGCGGGTCCGTATGGTAAATGCAGTGGTGCGCGAGCACGACGTCGAACGATTCGTCTTCGAACGGCAGCGACTCCATGTCGCACAGACGGAACTCGGTGTTCTCCATGAACTTGAGCCGCTCCTTCGAGCGGTCAATCATCGCCTGCGAGATGTCGCCCAGCACGAAGCTCGATCCGACCGGGAACTTGTAGTAGTTCTCGGCGAAGAACTGGCCGGTGCCGGTCGCCGCCTGCAGCACTCGCACCGGCTTCGTGACCGGCAGCTTCGAGTACACCCAGCTGTGGAACGAATAGTTGCTGAAGAGCGTGTGCAGTTCGATCCTGAATGCCAGGTACTCCGTCGTCTTGTACTGCCCTTCCTTGATGTACTCCTTGGTAATCTCCATGGTCTCCTGTCCTGTTGTGTGTGTGAGTGTCAGCGACCGGCCGGCGCCGAAACGGGGAGCGGCAGCCGGCCCTTGATCAATTGAACGAGCGGTGTCACATCGTCGAGGTCCTGGTCGTTGTCGATGACCAGGTCTGAGTGCGCGGGCGGCACGAACTCGATGTCCACGCCGACCACGTTGCGAACGGCACCGTGGAGGGCCTGCCGGTAAAGGTTCTGGTGATCGCGCCGCAACCGGGTCTCGAACGACGTCCGCAGGTAAATCTCGACATAGTCCCTGATGTTCGCGCGGTTCCACTCCTGCGTGGTGTGGAAAGGCGATTGCACCGCGCAAATCACGTACATGCCCTCCGCACTCAGGTAGCGGCAGAGCCGGGAAACCCTGCCGGCGCTGATCAGCCGATCTTCAACGCCGTGCCCCAGGTCATCGCCCATGATGGCCCGAATCTCGCCACCGTTCAGGAAAATGACGTTCTGGTGCTCCTTCCGAAGCTCCTGGTACAGAGCGCGGCCGAGCGTCGTCTTGCCGGAACCGTGCATGCCGATGATCCAAGCTACCATTCTAGACTTTGCCGGGGTCGAACAGCCGCTCCCCTTCGGCGGCACCCAGTATTCTACCGGCAAGTTCCAGGTCCGACGCGCTGTCGATCTCCACCCAGCCGTGCCGGTGCGGAACGGCCGTGACCGGGTGGCCGGCGTGGATCAGATGGCGCAGCAGGTCGGTCATGAACATCCTGTCGAATCCCGGATCGTCACGCAGCGAATCGAGAGTGCGTCGCAGCAGCGCAGCGCCGGCCGCGGAAAACTTCATCAGGCCGATGTACTGCGCCTGCACGTCGTCGAGGTCGGTCACCTTGTCGCCGATTTTCGTGATGCACCCCTGCGCGTCCATCTGCAGGCTCTCGACGTCGCTCAGCGGATCGTCGAACCGCAATTTCCAGTAGGTGAGAAAACCGGTGTCCACCACGACACAGATGTCGGCCGGGCATGCGAGCAGCGACCGGATCACCGACGGCTGATAGACGATGTCCGTGTAGGCGACGATCGCCGCGCTCGACAGCTCAGGCGCGGCGCAGTACAGCGACGCCACCATGTTGGTGGTTTCCCACCGCGCGTTCTCGATTCGCCTGATCGGGACGGCCGGATGTGAAATCCGATCGCCCCGATAGCCGGTGACGACGGCGATGTCGGTGATGCCGGCGCCGTGCAGCACCTCGAGCTGGTAGTGCAGCAGCGGCTTGCCGTCCAGCTCGACCATGCCCTTGGGACGATCGTCGGTGAGCGGGCTCAGTCGGCTGCCGCGGCCGGCCGCAAGAAGAATGGCTTTCACCTCAGCTGGCATGGTTCCAGAAACTGCCTTCCCTGAAGAGACGGCGGAGCAACTCTCGATCGGCCGCCTTGAAGGGTGTGCTCCGCTCCGGGTGCCACATCAGTCCGAGCAGCGGCAGGCGCCGGTGATAAAGGCCTTCGACGGTGCCGTCCTCGCTCGTGGCGAAGGCCGCCAATTCGGCGCCGAGACCGTCTGCGCCGACGCCGCATTTATGGAACGAATTGACCTCGGCTCCAGCTCCCAGCAGGGCGCGCCACGGATCGCCATCGACACGCACGCGGTGGCGCGTGGCCACATGCGACGAGGAATCGACACGCACGAGCCGCCCGCCGTGATGGCAGTTAATCATCTGCAGACCGCGGCAGATCCCCACGGTCGGCAGCGCGCGGCGCGCCGCCTCGTCGAGGAGCCGCGCTTCCTGGTGATCCCGCTCGGGAGCGCTATCGCTGACGGCCCCGGCATCAAGACCTGACAGATCGGCCGTGAGGTCGTTTCCGCCGGTGAGAATCAGCGCGTCGATCTCCTCGAGCATGCCGGCCACGTCGCTCGACCGGTTCGGGATGAGCCGCGGACGCCAGCCCATGTCCTCGAGGAAGCGGATCCAGTCGTGGCTGATCGCGTCCCGGGGCTCGTCGTAGCCCTGGGGGTGCACCACGCGCATGGTGAGGCCGACCCGCATTCAGTGGAGCGTATCAACGATTTCGACGGTGGTCAGTTCGGTGCTCATAGACGCAACCGGAACAGACCTGCCATTAGACCCCGATCCGCAGCGTGCGGCCCGCGCAATCGAGCTCCACAGTGCGGGCGACACGCGCGGCCTCGTAGAGCACCGCGCCGCAACCGATCGCCGCGGGGATCGAGAACTCGGCGCAACGAATCGCCATGTGCGAGTTCGCGCCGCCGAACATGGTGATGAGCCCGGCCACCTTCCTCGAGAAGACCCAGTCGAATCCCGGGTCTGCGCTCTCGATCAGCACGATCTTGCCCGACAGATCGGTCTGGAGGCCGTCGTCGAGACAGACGGTCTGCGCGGTCACTCGCTTCTGCGTCACGAAGTTCGGCCGCGCCCGGAACTGGTGAATGACGTCGAGGTCGTCGGCATGTGCGATCACGTCCGGCAGCAGCGCGGCGGCCGTGAGCGAGAACCGCTCCTTCGCCTCGTCAATCCTGACGCGAAGCGACCGGCCGATCTCGTCGTCGCCGCTGCGGTCGGCCCACCATAGCAGCTCGTGGATGTTGACGTAGGCCATGTCGGCGCGGCCGATGCCATGCCGCTCGCCGAGCCGGCACAGCAGACGCAGCGCCTCGCTGACGTTGCGGCTGAACGCGAACTTCGCGTCCTCGCGGCCACGAATCGCGTTGACGATGAAGTCCATGAGCCGCTCGGGCGTGACCGAGAAGCCCCAGGCGCGCAGCAACCGCCGCACCTCCTCGTGCTGCCGCCTCGTCAGCTGAAACGGCTCCGGCGCCGCGCTCGCCGACTGGCAGCCTTCCTCTCGCAGTCCGAGGTACAGATCGGGCGCCTCGTCGTACCGCGCGGAGGTGATGTCGTAGGTGCCCGGTCGCAGATGGCCGTAGCGGCGGAGGAACGCTTCAACGGGGATCTCGCCCTTCTGCGCGCGCAGCAGGTCCACCACCATGTCGGTCGCCACCGTGTGAACGCCACGCGTGACGGCTTCCGCCTGTTCGGGTGCCAGCACGCCGAGCGTGACGAGCGACCGGAGGAGCGACGTGCCGATGAACGCGTAACGCGCCAGGATCGAGAACGGCAGGACGCCGCTCTCACGGCAGTCCACCAGCAGCGCCGCGATCGCGCGCAGCGTCGGCTCGGTGGCCGCCGCATCGGCTCTCGCCTCGAGCGAACCGACCGCCGCCATCGCGTCCGCGATCGATTGCCGCCGCTCGGCGACGATGTCGTCCGTCAGCACGAGCAGCGCCTGCTTGAGCGACTGGATCTCATCGGCCGTCATCCCGTCATTCGCGAGACGAGTCTCATGCCGATCGAAGTCGAAGGTCAGGCAGGTCGGCACGATGTCGAATTCCACCTTGTCGTGGAGTTCGGGGTGCTGCTCCAGGTGGGCCAGCCAGCTGTCCGCGAGCCGCTCCCGCAGGGTCAGCGGAATCGCCGCGGGCACCAACGATCGGAAGCTGTTGCGAACGTCGATGTACGGGCGGCCACAGACGCTGACCATGAGCTTCGCGCCGGGCACCGCGTGATAGCCGATCGCCGCCCTGGCGCGGCGCCAGGTGGTATCGGTCACCAGGTACTCATAGAGCGTAAGGGCGAGCGGGAATGGCGCGGTCGAGATCATCTCCGCCGGGTTCCAGTCGCTCATGTTCGACAGGATGGTGCGCGGCTCGGCGGGCCGGACGCGGCTGGCGAGGAACTCGCGTGCCCGCTCGATCGCGGTGGCGAACGCGCGCGGATCGAGATGCGTCCACTTCCGGGCGGTGGCGAGCGGCCTCACCTGGAACAGGTGGACGGTGCCGTCCGACGTGGTGGCGAACTCGATGTCGAGGCTGTCGCAGCCGGTGATGCGCTCCAGCTCCCGGGCGGCGCGCACGACGTTGGTCAGCTCCGGCCGATCGAGTTGGCCGTGGTGCTCCTTATACAGCACCAACGTTTTCAGATTCTGGCCGCCGCCGCCGGTGACCGAGTCGGTAGTCCCGCTCTGATCGTCGTAATTCAGCACGAAATACGGGGCGCCGGTGTCCAGGTCTCTCGTAAACACCACGCCCGAGAGCGTCACGTCCTCGAGGAACGTCTGCACCAGCACCTGGTGCCGGTGCAGGCCATGCCCATTCGTCTTCTCCGACCGGCGGTAGCTGTCGATCACGCGGTCGACGGCGGACGCGATCGCCGCGGGGTCATCGGCGTCGACGCCGAGCACGGACTGGAACTCACCCGCCAGTGACTCGGTCCAACTGTCCTCGACCAGCGACGAGGACCGTACCACGATCTTCTGACCGTGAAATCGCCGGCCGATCAGCTCGACCAGCCGCTCGCGATCCTCCACCCAGCGGCCGACCTCGAAGTGGATCAAGTCGGAAATCCGGGTGTCGAGGACGACAGACTTCAGACGCTCGAGTGTCTCCGCCTTCGTTCCGTATACGAATCGCGAGAGGTCGCCGATCTCCTTGATATCGGCCCAGTCGCGGGACACGTCGGCGGCGACGACGCGCATGCCGCTCTGGATCAACTCCTGAATGAGGTCGGTGACGCTGGCGTCGGCGAGCGTCAAGGCGTCGTGAAACGACCGCTCCCGGTACACCGACCGCACGCGCGCCCATGTGTCGCGCAGCGCCTCGATACCGCGGCGCGACAGGTACGCCAGGCCGGTAAACTCCGCGTCACAGCGCGCCTCGTCCAGCAGGCAGCCGATCTGCCGCACGCGCGTGCCGTCGAGCGACACTTTCTCCGCGCGCATCCGCTGCAGTTGGTTCGACTGCTCATAGCGGCGCCGCCAGGCGGTGTCGACCGCCAGCACGACGTCGCCGTCCATGGCGGCGAGCTGGCCGCAGATGTGCGGGCGGAACAACGCGTTCGAGTAGATGAGAAACACGCCGGCCGCGGGCCGCTGCAGCAGTTCCACCAGCTCCTCGACGAGCCCGCGGCCATTGAGCGCGACGCGTCGAATTCGCTGGCCGCCCGGCACCTCGACGTCCGCATCCGCCGTGCACAGCAGCACGGGTTCGGGGACGCCAGCCTGGTGCAGGGAGTACAAGGTCCACTCCAGCACCTGCCAGCCGTCGGGAGCGGGAAGGCGGCTGGTAAACCTCGGCGCACCGCCGCCACTGCCTTCCAGCCTGGCGTCGAGGACGATCCCGGCTAGAGATCCGTGACTGACCATTGCTGCTGAAGCGTCACGCGCTTGCGCGGCGCGATGTTCTTGTCGACGATGATATGGGGGCCGATCAGTGTGCGGGTGCCGACCTTGCGGCCGGGGAGAATCAACACGTTGCTGCCGATTTGGACGTCGGCGCCTACGAAGACACCAAGCGACTTCATCCCGGTGTCCACTTTCACATCGTTGACGAAGACGGAAATCGTGCCCGAATCGAGCCGCGTGTTCGAGGTGCGCGCGACGCCCGCCAGCCAGACACGCTCGTCGAACACCGAGTCACCGACGAAACAGAGCGTGCCGATGCCCGCTCCCGCCCCGACCAGCGAGTTCTTCACATCGGCGGCCGCGCCGATCACGCTGTCGGCGCCGACGCTCGAGGCGCCGCGGACGGACGCGTTGTTGCCCACGAAGGTCCGCCGGCCGAGATAGACGTGCCCCTTCAGCCGCGCGCCGGACAGCACGCGCACGCCGTCCTCGATGATGACGTGCCCGTCGATCTCGACGCCATTCTCGATCACCGCATCCGGCGAGATGCGCGACGGCAACGCTGACAGCACGGCTCGGTTAATTGCCAGCAGGTCCCATGGGTAATCGAACCGCAGCGGGTCGCCCCCGGGTACCGGGAACGTCGACGTGTGCACCGCCTGCGACGCCGCCTCCTCGTCTGCCGTCAGGACCACGTGGCCGCGTTCGCGGAGCTGCGCCATCGCCTCCTCGTCCCGCTGCAGCGCGGGTTCGTCAATCCAGAGGATGGGATCGGCGCCGCGCGTCCCCGCGATGAACGCGTCGACGAAGTGCTGATGCAGCGGCCAGCCGGCGATCGACAGACCGTAGATCGAGCGCGACACGCCGAACGGGTCCATCCCCGGCCTCGGCACGAAGCGCAGGATGCGGCGCGACCCGGTCATCGGATCCATCGGAGGAGCACAAACGCCTCGGCGGCGGCCACGCCGACCGTCGCGCCGCGGTACCTGGCAAGATGCTCGACCGCCTCGACGGAACGTTCGTGCGGGAACGGACGCAGCTGCGACCCGAACGCGGCCATCGCGTCGAGCTTCCGCTGCAGCGTGTCGCTGATGTTGGTGAACACGTTGGGCGTGAACGCCGGCGTAATCCCGGGAGCGTTCCAGTTCGTTTCCGACAGGGTCTCGTACGCCAGGATCTGCCGCACGCTCGATCCGTCGATCGGACGGCACGCGACCATTGCCGACTCGGCGACGGCCTGGTGATCGCGATGGATGTCGCCGACAAACGGCACATATACCGTCTCGGGACGGAGCTCCCGCATCACCGTCGCAAGCCGCGCGTTCAACTGGAAGTGGGGCACCGTGTCGAGTTTGGCTGCTGGAAACTCATCGAGAAAATGGGTGGCGGTGACACCGAGAATCTCGTGCGCCTTCCGCGCCTCGGCGCGGCCCTGCTCGATGAACTGCGGGTCGAAGAGCGAGTCGCCCTTCGTCACGATGACCACGTGGACCTCGTGACCATCCCTGGTCAGCGCCGCGATCGAGCCCCCGACGCCAAGCACTTCGTCGTCCGGGTGGGGGGACAGCACCAGTGTTGTCATTTCCGGACCTCGTTCAACGGGTCATGCTCCATGTCGGCCTTGAACTCCCCTTCGCGCGTCGCGATCGCGACCCATATCGTCTGCACCAGGATCTTCACATCCAGCCACAGTGACCAGCGGTCGATGTACTCCTCATCGAGCTCGATCTTCCTGTTCCACGAGAGGCGGTTGCGCGCCACGACCACCGGCAACGACGTGACCCCGGGCCTGACGGTCAGGCGACGGCGATGGCGCTCCGGGTTCTTCGCGACCTGATCGGGAACCGTCGGCCGCGGCCCCACCAGGCTCATGTCACCCACCAGCACGTTGATGAACTGCGGAAGCTCGTCGAGCCCCTTGTCGCGCAGCAGGCGTCCGACACGCGTCACCCGCGGATCGCCCCGCCAGGTGGTGATGCCGCCGGCCATCGACACCGCGCCCGGCACCATCGTGCGGAACTTGAAGATCCGGAACACGCGTCCGTGCCGGCCGACCCGCTCCTGCAGGAAGAACACAGGGCCTTTCGAGTCGAGCTTGATCGCGGCGGCGATCACCGCCATCGGAATCGCAAAGACCGTCAGGCCGAAGAGCGCCCCGGCGATGTCGATCGCACGCTTGATGGCCAGGGCCACGGCACGCATCAGCCAACCGCCTTCGCGTCGGCGCCGTGGGTGCGATGACCTCGCGTATGGCGCTGCTCGATCAGCCGCCGGTAGGCAGCGACCTGCTGGGCGACGACGATTGACTCATCGAATTCCGCCACGGCGCGCTGCCGCCCGGCTTCACCCATCGTTCGCGCCAGATCCGAATCGGACACCAGGCGCAGAATTGCCTGGCCAAGGGCGGGTGCATCCTGGCGGGGCACGAGGTAGCCGGTGACTCCGTTGACGACCTCCTCGCGGCAGCCGCGGATGTCCGTGGCCACCACCGGCAGGCCCGACGCCATGGCTTCGATGACCGTCACCGGCATGCCTTCGCGCCACGACGGCAGCACGAACACGTGCATGAGCCGGTACATCGCCGCCACATCGTCCCGGAAGCCGGCGAAGATCACGTGCTCGCGCAGACCGAGCCGATCGACTTCGGCCCGCACCGCTGCGGACGCTCCTCGATCGCGATCGCTCGCCAGCGTGTCACCCACGACCAGCAGACGCGCGGACGGCACGCCGTCGACCACCGTCCGCATTGCCGTGATCAGCTCCACGACGCCCTTCTCGCGAACCAGCCGCCCGACGAAGCCGACCACGCGATCGTCCGGGCGCAGGTTGAGCTCGGCGCGCGTCACCGTCGACGGCACAGACGGGCCAAACCGGCGCGCGTCCACGCCGACGCTGTTGATCCGTTCGACGCAACCGGGCGCGACGATGCGCCTGCGCATCGCGACCTGCTGGTCCTCGCCGCTCACCGTGAACAAGTAGTCGGTGAAATGTCGGCCCATGATCGATTCGAGCCGGATCAACGCGGCGTTGATCAGCGGATGCCGGTGCTCGTGAAACCTGAATCCGTGGGCGGTGTGAACAATCACCGGTATCCCGGCGAGCCTGCCCGCCACGCGGCCGATGACCGACGCGAGGGTGGTGTGCGTGTGGAGCACGTCGAATCGCCGGCGCCGCATCAGCCGAAGCAACTGGACGAATACCACGAGGTGACGCCAGGTCAGCCCGCGCCTGACGAACGAAAGCGGATGGACGACGAGGCCGTTGGCGCGCATGTCGCGCGCGTACGGACCGTCGGCGCACGCGGCTTCCACCTCGAAGCCGGCCTGCTGCAGACCGCGGATCAGCGGCAGGAGCAGCTTGGCGACACTCAAGTCGATCACCGCGAGTTGCAGGACGCGGATCGGCTGCGTCATGGCCGCGCCTCGCGGTGCCGCAGCACGTCGCGGTAGACGGCCAGCACGCTGTCCACGTGGGCGGCGACGGTGAACCGTTCCTGGATGCGCGCTCTCGCCGCTTGCCCGAGCCGGCGGGCGCGTTCGTCGTCGGACAACAGCTCGGCAATCGCGCGAGCCAAGGCCTGAGGATCCTCCGGAGGAACGATGACGCCGGTTTCGCCGTCCGTCATGATTTCGGCCACGCCGCCGACCGCGGTCGCCACGGCCGGCAGTCCCTGCGCCATGGCCTCCAGCAGCGCGTTCGGCATGCCCTCGTAGCGCGACGGCAATACGAACAGGCGCGACGTGGCCAGCAGTTCGGGAACCTGCCAGCTGGCGCCTCGGAACTCGACACGATCCTGGAGTCCCAGCTCGCGGGACAGCTGTTCGAGCCCGTGGCGCGCCGGACCGTCGCCGACCACGAGCGCGCGGCTGAAACGGCCTGGAATCAACGTGAGCGCACGCAGCAGGATGTCGATGCCCTTCTGATCGTCGCGCAGGTTGCCGACGGCAATGATGTCGTAGGTCGGCTCGGTGGCCCGCACGGGTGCGACGCCGGCAGCAATGCCGTTGGGCACCACCTCGATACGTTGCGCCGTGTTGGGCACCCGGGCGACCACGGCTCGTTCGACGTCGCGGCTGTTGCACACGATGCGCGCATACCGGCTCGTCGTGAAACGCTCCAGCGCGATGTGCCACGGCCTGGTCCGCCGCGTCCACGCGTTGTGCTTGCTCAGCACGTAGGCAGGCCCGCGAACGAGCACGGAGACCAGGGCGACCAGCACCTCAGCGGGAAACAGTTGGGCCTGAACGATGTCATAGCCGCCCCGGCGGATGATGCGGGCAAGAGTCAGCGGCGCGCGCAGCAATCCCCACGCTCCACGGGCGTCGAGACTGAAGGTGCGGATGCCAATGGCGTGAAGGGCCTGTTCCATCTCGCCGCCGGCAACGAAGGTGCACACCTCGAAGGCATCCGTATTGTGGCCGCGATTCCGTATCGCTTCGAGCGATCGAGCCAGCATCGTCTCGGTACCGCCGGCACGGAGCGCGTAAATCACCCGCAGGACTCGCACAGGTCAGCGACGGACGCGCACCATCCGGTCGATCCGCGGGCTAGAGAGAATGCCGGCAATGCCGAGCGCAACCAGCACCATCAGGAAACCGAATCGCGCGCGATGCAAGGAGCCAACGTTCGGAACGATGAAGGCCCAGGTCAGCGTGATGATGCCGCCGTAGGCAATGAGGAACCAGAGTTCGAGTCGGGCTCGCCATCGCCATGCGCCCAGCACGAGGCCGACCAAAGCAATGTAGGTCACCACCATCTCGATGCCGACCGCCCGGCGCATGATGGTGGTCGACGCGAAGGCACCGGTCTCGAACCACTGGCTTGGAAATGGCGCGAGGAATCCCACGACCAGGAGTCGTGGCAGGTATGCCGCGAGTTCCGGCAGGCTCGCGGGCATCACATCCTGATCGATGGTGCTCCTGCCGACGTTCTCTCTCCACCGGTACCTCAGCCTGGCGAGCGAGTACAACCGATTGTCGATAACGGAAGGCACCCACGGCGACGCGGTCCACGGGGCAATGAACCGGGTGGCGCGCGGTGGCGGGGCGAGCAGCGCACGAAGCGTCTCTGCAGCACCGGGCGGCGAAGCGGCTTCGGCGACAGGCGGGGCGCCGCCGGTCGGGCGTGCCGCGTCGACCGGCCGCGGAACGTCGCCGGCCTTCACGGAAGGTTCGCTCGCCTTCACCGCAGGTGCGTTCAGCTTAACTGCAGGTTCGCCCGGATTCACCGCCGGTTCACTCGACTTGACCGTGATTTCGCCGGACCTGCCCGCGGGATCCGCGGAAGCGATCACCGTACTCGCGGGCGGACTCACCGGTTCAGGCGGGCTCGGTGAAACGTGGAGGTACATATCTCCGCCAAGCGCGTTCAGCGGAATCACCATCGCAACCATCACCCAGGCCATGGCCGACGTCAGCACACCACGCATGGGAGTGATCACGCGCCGGATGCCAAGGACGATCATTCGAATGGCGATGAGGGCGGCAAACCCGGCGGAGAGAGACGTCTGGACCTGCACGAGATACGGCCGGCCGGTCCACGTCACCACCGCGCCACCGGCGATCAGCGCGGCGACTCCGATCGCTCGCTTGCGATCCTGGCCCTCCGGCCATCGTGCAAGCAGCAGCCATCCGTACAGGAACATGAACCCACCGCAGATGGAATACGCGTCCTTGGTGATCTGTGTGTAGGTAATGAGGGAGGACGGGGATAGCAGGAAGCTCAGAGCCGCGATCACCGCGACCCGCCACGAGGACACGAACAGCCGGAGGATGTGGATCAGCAGCAGCGTGGAGGTGGCGTGCAGGGCCGCATGCAGCGGAATCAGCGTCCACGGCTCTGGAGCGATGGCCGCGTATAGGAGGGAAGGGATGGCCTGGAGTCCGTGTTCCCCGTACGGCCGCAGCTGCCACGCCGACCACCCCTCCTCCCGGATCCGCATGGCGATTTCGGAAATGAGCCGGTGATGAAACACCCAGTCGCCTTCGATCAGCAGACCGTGACCATCATGAAGCTCAGGGAAGATGTACGGCAGCGCCACGAGTTGAACGAAGCCCGCCACCACCGAGGCGTACCCGAAGAACACCAGCCAGAGGCGGCCCGGGCGACGCTCGAATTCGTCGAGGCGGTCGAACAGGCGGCGGGCCGCGGGCCGTGTCGACTGGGCCGCAGCGGATTGAGTCACGCGCCCGTCCTCTCTTGCAGAAACGAGGTTCTCATCGTCTCGAACGTTCTTGAGAAATTCGCCGTCTGCTGTTCGAATTCGCGTTGCTCGCACTCAGTCCACGGGGGTGACGATAGTCGGCGGGCGACGTTGGGCGTTCGCCCCTTGATCGGCGCGAACTGGTCCCTCGTCAACTCGGGCTTCAGCCGGAAATGCACCGCGACGTTCCGATAGAATGTGAAGTTCTGATCGATGTCCTGAAGCCGGAGGTGAAAAGTGCGGGAGGACGACACATGCGCGAGTTCGCTCAGAATCCGCGTATTGCACTCGTTCCAATACCACGCACATCGTCCCACTGGCGAGAGCTGGCGCCACGTTTCGTACTCGCTCCCCGCCGGAGTGACCCGGGAGAAATGGTGATGCAGGTCGTGCAGGAAAGGCTGCGACCCGGTGGCACGCTCGTTCGTTCCCCTGACGACATCCTCGACGTGCCAGCCCTTGTTCACCATCGACCTGACCACCGCCTCCGGCTGGCGAACGCTGAAAAAGTACGCATCCGGCTGCAGGAACTGCTCGACCTGCTGCAACCCGAGACTGAGCCACGGAGACGCAACGTAGACGACGTCATGACGCTCGAAGAGACGGTTGATGTCTGCATTGAGTCGATGGAAAAATCCGGCGTGGTCGACCGCGAGGCCGTTCCATTGACAGTAAAAAAAGAAGCTCTCCAGCACCGGATACGGCTCGGCCAGGCTGGCAGCATTCTCGTGGCGCTTGAATATTTCCGAAAGCCATCGCTTGCCGCTGCGCGCGACGCCGATACCGATGATGAGCGTCTTCCCCGGCGGGCGACGTGCGAACCCCAGATTTCGATCGTAAGGACGGGGCCGATCGGTTCGCGCGAGCAGTGCGCGCAGAATGCGGGGAACGATCGCCGTCATGAGTAAGCGCCCCGGCCTCGCGTATCTCTCCAACGCGCGCATACCATCACGCTCGGCAAACAGCGTCCACGTTATGAAGATGTGCGAGGGCTTCGTGCAGGCCGGGTGTGCCGTGACGCTGACGGCACGGCGCGGCAGTGACGAGGGAGGACTGACACCCGCACAGTTCTACGGCACCAGCCCGGACGTGCACGTGAAGTTCGTCCCGGAGTTTCCAACGCCGGCCGGGCGGCTGCTCTATTCCGGGTTGGGTGCGGCACGCTCGCGACGCGACGGCGCCGTGTGGGCCTTCGGCCGCGATCTCGCCGGATGTTATTTTGCTGGCGTATTTGGACTTCCCGTGGCACACGAAACCCACTTCCCCGCCGAGATGCTTCAGGGTGCCAAACGCGTCATGTTCGAGCGATTGATTCGTTCGAGCCGCTTCCGCAAGTTGATCGTCATCACCCAAGTGCTCAAGACGGGTTATCAACAGGAATTCGCTCTCGCGCCTGACAAGATCCTGGTCCTGCCGGATGCCGCCAGTGAACCTGCCAGCGCGATCCCCACGATACCACCGTCGGGGCGACTTGCCGTCGGATATGTGGGCCACCTCTATCCGGGAAAAGGGATGGACATCATCCCGGCCCTGGCTGCGACCTGCCCTTGGGCGGACTTCCATATCGTCGGCGGCCGCGATGAGGACCTCAGCTTCTGGCGTTCGCAGTGTGAGGCGCATGGGAACATCCTGCTTCACGGCTTCGTCCCTCACGGTCAGCTCGCGTCATACACCTCGTCGTTCGATGTCGTCCTGGCACCGTATCAGGAGCGCGTGACCGTGGAGGGCCGCGGCGATATCTCGGCGTTCATGTCGCCGCTGAAGCTGTTCGAATACATGGCGGCCCGCAAGGCGATCGTCTGTTCTGATCTGCCCGTGCTCCGCGAAGTGATGCGGCACGAAGACAACTGCCTGCTCGTGCCCCCCGCTGATATCGCCGCTTGGCGCGGTGCGCTCGAACGTCTTCGGGACAACGCCGTCCTGCGCGCCCAGCTGGCAGACACCGCCTACAAGGAGTTCCTGCACTCCTACACCTGGCGGGCCCGCGCCGATCGGATCCTGACGGCGCTCAAGGAAGGACCGATCACAGCCGCGGGGACGTCGGCACAAAGGACGTGATCGCCTGAGCGAGAATCGCGTCGATGGCCAGTCGATCGTGCGCCACGATGGCATCCTGCAGCCGCGCCAGCAGCACACCGAGCGGCAGCGGCAGCGCGTCAGACGGCTCGGTGACCCGCAGAATCTCCGGCTCCGGCGTTTGATCGACGGTCGCACCCGTCTCCCATAACGCCTCTTCCAGCTTTTCACCGACCCGGGTCCCGGTGAACACGATCGGAATCTCCGAAACCGCGAAGCCGGACAACCGGATCAGATCCTCGGCGAGGTCGCGGATGCGCACCGGCTCGCCCATGTCCAGCACGAACAGTTCGCCGCCCGAGCCCAGACCGCCCGCCCGCAGCACGAGGTATACGGCCTCCGGGATCGTCATGAAGAAGCGCTTCATGTCCGGATGCGTGATGGTCACCGGCCCGCCCTGAGCAATCTGCTGCTGAAAGACCGGCACGACGCTGCCGCGGCTACCGAGGACGTTGCCGAACCGGACGATGATGAACCCGGTTGGCCCGGGATGGCGGGCGAGCTCGCGCACCACGCGCTCGGCCATGCGCTTCGACGCGCCCATGATGCTGGCGGGCGCGACCGCCTTGTCCGTCGAAATCAGGACGAAGCGGCTGACCCCGTGGCGCATCGCCGCCCGCGCCACGACGGCCGTGCCCAGCACGTTGTTGGAGACCGCTTCGACCGGGTTCTCCTCCATCAGCGGCACGTGCTTGTGTGCGGCCGCGTGGAACACCACCTTCGGCCGGACCTGCGCCATCACCCATTCGATCCGTTGTTCATCGCGGATATCGGCCACGATCGAAGTGGTCGCGACGTCGGGAAAATCGGCCCGCAGCTGGCGCTCGGCGTCGAAGATGGTGTTCTCCCCATGCCCGAGGAGGACGAGCCGGGACGGGCGCGCGCGCGCCACCTGGCGGCAGATTTCCTGCCCGATCGACCCGCCGGCGCCAGTGACCAGCACGACGACGTCCCGCAGATATGCAGCGGACGGCTGTGGCTTGGAGCCGACCCGGTGTTCGCGGCGCAACAGGTCGGCGATCTGCACGGTGCGCAGCCGGCCGACGCTGACGTCACCGTCCAGGAGTTCGAAGACACCGGGCATGGTGCGCGACCAGATGCCGGCCGCTCGGCACATTTCGGCGACCGCGCGCACCACGCCGCCGCCGACAGTTGGCATGGCAATGAGCACCTCGTCCACCTCGTGCGCCACCACCGACTCGCGAAGCTGCGTCAGCGGCCCCAGCACCCGCAGTCCGCTGATCCACATACCCAGCTTCTCTTGGTTGTCGTCGAGATAGCCCACCGGCTCGATGCCCAGTTGTGGATTGCGCTGCAGCTCGCGCGCGACCATCGTGCCGGCATACCCGGCCCCGGCGATCAGGATCCGTCGACGCCGCCCAGGCGAACGCCGGGGCTTCCGCGACTGCTCGGCGACCACCCTGAACGACATGCGGAGGCCGCCGATCAGCGTGAGCGTCAGCAGCCAGTCGATCAGCACCACCGGCCGCGAAAAGCTCTTGACCAGATCAAGCGCGAGTGCGATGGTGACTCCGACTGCCAGCACGACCGATGATGACGAAACGGCAAGGACCACCGACAGAAGCTCGGACAGCGTGGCATAGCGCCAGTAGCGCGAGTACATGCCGAACGTGAAGAGCGCGATCGGTTTCACCACGAGGGCCGCGATGGCAAATTGCACGAATTCCGGGCGGGCGGGCCAGAAGATCCAGTCGAACCTGAGGGCAAACGCGCCGTAGGCGCCGAGCAGGATGAGCGGAAGGTCGAGCAGCAGGATGAGGCGGTTTCTCATGCGCTCCTACAATTCGAAGATACGATAGTAGACGAGCTTCTGCAGTTCGATGATCCCGTTTCGCAATCGGTCGCGATCCTGCCACCAGTTGTCGGGCTCGAACGGTGTCAGCGTCGACGCATGCAAGCGTATCCCGATCGACTTTCCCGCGAGCATGTGCTCGAACGTCAGCCGCGCCCGGCCGGTGTGGTACGGAGCAGTCACGATCGTTAGTGTCCGTATGGGGTGTTGCTCATACCACCTGGCGAACGCCCGTGCTTCGTCTGCGGTAGAGCCGACGAGATCCGGCAGCAGGACGATCGCGTCGGCCGGCACGCCGAGCGCTTCGAGAATCCGCTTGCGCCGCACCTCGTTCAAGTCCACTGCGATGCCACGCAAGAGCAGGAACCGTTCGGCGTTGTCGCGGGGCGGCACCGTCAGCAACACCAGCGGCGCAAGTCCCTGCCTGTACAGCTCCGCGGCTTCGACGACGCGATCGAGACTGGACGCGGTCACCAGGATGGCGTCGCTCGGCTGCGGCGGGTCGACGTCCACCATCTGCCGTCCGGCGAACCGGAGCAGCGGCATGGCGAGGGCGTAACCGAGCGCCGCGACCGCAGCGGTGGCGGCAACCCCTTGCGCGATTCGCCTTGTTCGGCTCCTGGGTGCCTTGGCGTCCGTCACGTTTTGATACACCTGCTGCCCGACTCAGGCACTTCGTGCCCTCGACTTACAGGAGTGCACCAAAGCAGTCGATATTTTCCAGCGGGAGGCGAAACGCGCATAGGTAGGTATTCTGACGTAAGACCATGAAACTGTGGGCTAAAGTGATGAGCTGGCGGCCCGCAATTCGGCACAAACGCGCTGGATGTCTGCCTGGTCGAGTTGAAGGTGCAGGGGGAGGGAGATGACCCGCCCACTCGCGCGCCGGGCTCGGGGACACGGCGGCTGATCGCAGTACATCCGATAGAGCGTGTTGTCGCGATAGTGGACGCCGGGATAGATCTGCGCCTTGTTGAGGGCGACCATGACCTCATCGCGGCGGTCCATCAGAACCTGGTAGAGGTGCCGCGCCGACTCACAGCCGGGCGCCACCGGTACTCGCTCGATACCCGGCACTCCCTCGAGACCTTCGTCATACCAGACCGCCAGCTGGCGGCGATAGGCGTTGTCGGCATCGAGATATTTCAAAGACACCAGTGCGATACCGGCCATGATCGAGTTGCCGTGATACTTGAAACCCACATGCTCTACGTCGTAGTACCACTTGTAGGTACTCTCGCCCTGCGTGCGCGAGTAGGTGTCCTTGTCGATGCCCAGCCAGCTCCAGTGGCGCACGGCGGCATCCGACTCGGCGTCAGGAAAGCAGATCATGCCGGCATCGGCGGTGGGCAGGTTCTTCACCGCATGGAAGCTGAAGACCGCCACGTCGCCTTCGCTACCAACATGCCGGCCTCCGAACCGCGTGCCCGACATGTGCGCCGCGTCAATAATCAGCCGTAACCCGCGCGCGCGGCACAGCGCCACGATCTCCGCAAGACGACCGGAATTGCCGCCAAGACCAACGAAGATGACGGCGCGGGTCCTCGGGGTGATACGCTCGGCCACCGACACCGGGTCCAGGCACAGGTACTCGTCGACATCGGCGAATACCGGACGCAGGTTCTCGTAGAGGACCGCGTGATTGCTCGATACGAACGTCAGCGGCGTGCAGATGACCTCGTCGCCGTCCTTCCAGCCATACCGCTCTTTCAGCACGCGCACCGCAAGGTGCAGCCCGGACGTCGCCGAGTTCAGGAAGTGCGCGTGCGGCAGGCCGGTATACGCCGTCCACGCGCGCTCGAACTCCACGGTCTTGAAGCCGAGGCCGGTCCATCCTTTCTCCAGACACGCGCGAATCTCGGCCAGGCACTCGTCGACGCGAAACGTCGGAACAAACAGGTGAATCGGCTTCATCAGGATGGTCGCTTTCCGCTCCGGCGCGATAGTCGGCTGACGCGTCCGCCGGCGCGACGCAGCCATTCACGGGTGGTCTCATTCAGCCTTCCCAGCGGGCCGGGTCCAACGGGCGCAGCCATGGCGGCGTGCCATGGCGCGCGCGCGTCGAGCATGGCGCGATACGCGCGGATGGTCTCGGTGGCGCAACGTTCCCACGTCAGCTGCCGCTGCGCGGCGGTGATCTGCTCGAGCTGCGCGCGCGGATTGTCGATCAACGACAGCACCAGGTCGGCGAACCGGCCGACATGCCACGACCGGCACGCATCCACACCGGGCAGCGTCTCGGACAAGGGACCGAACCGGACGAACGCCGTCGGCGTGCCAAGCGCGGCGGCCTCGAACGGAATCAACCCGAACCCTTCGCACGAAGTCGGATACAACACGGCTGCCGCGTGCCGCATCAGCGACACCTTCCGGTCCGGCGGCACTGGACCGACACGCAGGATGCGATCGGCGCTGGTGCCCGCGCCGGCGAGTTCGTAGGCGAATGACGAGCCGGCGTCCAGGTGATACCCGGCAAGCACCAGGCGGCCCTGATAGCCGCGCCGGCACAGTTCGGCGAATACCTTCACCGCGAAGTCACGGTTCTTGTGGGCGAAGTCGTTGCCCAACACCAGCAAATAACCCTTACTCGGCAGATCGGGTGATGTCGCGCTGGTTTCCGGCGCCTGGTCGTGACCGAGGTGATCGGTCCCGAGATGAATCGTGCGCACGGGCGCCAGCAGTCGATGCGCGAACTGTCGCTGAAGGCGGTCGCCGATGTGGCGGCTGATGGCAAACACCTGCTCGGCGTCGCACACCTGTTTGTCGAACGCCCGCTGATACGACCGAAACGCGAACGACGACTCGTGATACGCCGGGTTGTCGTAAGCAATGAAATCAAGGATCGTGAGCGCCACCGCGCGTGCGACAGATCGATAACGCGCGAAGTCAACATCGGCGCCAGGTTGGTAGGGCCGGTGCAGGATATCGAGCGGTGGCCGGGCAACGGCGTCGGTCCATGATCGGGCTTCGACCTTCGGCACCCCTCTGAGCACTTCGGGCGACCCCCCGGAATGAGACAGCAGAACGATGCGGCTGATCTCCGGCCGCCGTACCAGGGCCTTCACCATCTCAAAGACGAACACTTGCGCGCCGGATTCGCCACCGAGCAGCCACGCCGCGTCGATGCCGACCGCGAGTGGCCGCGCCAACTCTTCACCGCCTCCGTCGTACGGCGCCAGCACGATGCGATCACCGACGACACCGCGGGCAAGGGTGGCGACACCAGGTTCGTCGTCGGTGACCAGCCAGGCATGACACAAGCCGCGGCGTGTCGCCGCGGCGGCCAGTGCGGCCAGCGCGTCAACAGAAAGCTCGCCTGACACGTGATCGGACTCGAGGAGTTCGCCGACGTCACTGTTCAAGAAGCAGACGGGCGGCGCGGCACACGCAGCGTGAATCATACCGGTCCGGTTAACGCCAAAGGGCTGGGCGAACACCCGCGATACCACCGACAGCGTCGCAATCTCCGGATGCGCAGAAAACAGCCGTTCGGCCGACAGGGCCCGCTCGTTCAGCCGTGCTGCGGCGGCCGCCGTCAGCGCCCGCACGCGCCCGTGGTGCCAGTCAGCTTTCGGCATCTGTCGTCAGTCGCCGGAACGCCAGCTGCCGGCGCAGCAGGCTGGCGACAATCCACGTCGCCGCGACCATCGTCCGAAGTGCCGCCGTCAGGCGGCCAGGGCCGGAATGGCGGGCGAGCAAGTCGCGCCAGACCTCGAGGTTGACCGCGCCGCTGAACTCGCTTTCGCAATAGGCGGCAAGGCGTTCGCGAAGTCCGGCGACCTGTTCCGTGTCGATGGCACGTAAGAGCCCTTCCAGCCAGCTGTCGGGCGTATCCGCACACAGCACGGCGACACCGGCTTCGTCCAGCCCGGCGTACGGCGGCGCTGCGGCAACCACGGGAATCGCGCCCAGGGCGTGAGCCGTGATGAGCGCGTGCGCGTTCTTGAAGGGATTGTTCCGGAGTCCGGGTGCCACCGGATGAACGAGAACGTCGATCCCACACTGGCGCAGGCGTTCGAGCCCGCGCGCATACGACGGCTCGTACGGGAGCGCACGAATCGTCAATCCGTCTGACGGTGGTACTTCGGACGGCACACCGGCCGCGATAAACGTGAGAGGCCGCCACTGGGCCAGCCGCCTGAGCGCAGGCACGATCGTCTCCAACAGGTAGGGGTGGAGATGCGCGCCGCCAAAAAACGCGACGTGGAGTTCCCGCGACTGCCTTGCCGACGCCGGTGCTACCGCCAGCATCGCCGGTGGAAACAACCGGATGTCGGCGTGCACCTGCCGGCGCAGAAAGTCTTCACGCAATGCCGGTGTCGAGACGAGGACGCCCGCAAAATCGCGCAATATGCGCACGACGTTGGCTTCCGTGTGGTCAGCGACGAACGGCGCCGCCGCTCCGCCGTCTTCACGCACCAGGATCAGGTGATCGTCCACGAAGTAATAGCGCGGGATGCCGAGCCAGCTAGCACACCGAACCAGGTCGCCGAACTCGAAGAGGCCACGGACGAAGACCACGGCGGTGGCATGGCCGAGCAACGCCGCCGCGGGATCGCGGCGGTACCGCGCGATCCGGACGGCCTCGGGCCGCAGCCACGCCAGACGAGAGAAGAACAACGCGGTCGGGGCCGCTTCAGCGTCCGGCGTGATCAGAAGCACGTATCGAGCGTCAGCCATCGTCCCGCCGGCCCGCATGCCGATCAATCAGGAGTGCATAGGCATGGACGGCCACAGCGGCATGCAGCGCGAGGCCGACCAGCCATTGAACCGCGGGCCACTGCAGGACACGCGGGAGGTTCGGCTCCACCTCGGCGACAAACCGCTGATGGAGTGTCGGACCGGCACGGTCCGCTCGCAGTACGAGCGACCCGGGCCGATTGACACCGGCCACGAACAACGATCCGCCGCGGTCGGGATTGTCGTGCGTGGTCAGCAAGGCAATCTGCACGCGATCTCGACCTTCCGCGAGAGGAGGATTGGCCAGCTGCACCTCAAACACGTACCAACGGTTATGCGATGACCCGTCGCGAGTGACCGGGAACGTCGCCCAGGTTCGGCCGGCCTCGAGGCGCAGCTCGCGCGTACCTCCCTCCATGATCGCGAGCTTCTCGGAAGACTCGCCGGGGGCCTTCGGGTGCGTCGCCCAGGTTCCGTCCTCCTGGAGCCGCAGGTCGCGCAGGCCCCACTCTAAGATGGAGCGTTTCTCGTCCGTCGCCGGCTGGCGAAGCAATTGCCAGCGCAGGCGCACCGTCGTTGGGGCGCCGCTCGCGAGCTGAACCCGAACGGCGCGCAGTCCGTTGCCGCGCATCAGGAAGCCATGCGCAACGGGCATCCCGCTTCCGAACTCGCTCAACAGGTAAGGGTGGCGTCCCTGGATGCTGAACGTGTGCTCGCGATCGAAGAACAGGGCGTAGCCTTCTACGGCGACCACGGCGGCACAGCCCAAGGCGAACAAGGCACGCGGGCGGCGGTCGATCATTGAACGGTCTCCCGCTCCGGCGCCCAACGATTGACGGCGACGGCGGCGGCGAACAACGACCACGCCAACGGCATGATGCGGTTGGTGTCAAGATCGAGCGCGAAGAAGTTATCGAAGAGGCTGCGCGCGAAGAACGCCATTACGGCAAATCCTACCGCCGTGGCGATCACGGGCTCGTAGTTGCGCGCAATCGAACGCGCACTGGCGCGCCAAGCCCAGACCGAGAACCAGGCCAGCGAGACCAGTCCAACGATGCCGGTTTCGGCGGCGACCTGCAGGGGCAGACTGTGAGCGTTCTCGGTGCCGCCGTGACTGCCCTCGAACCACGGCAGAAATCGGGCCCCATAACCTCCAGCGTGCATCGCACTCGTGTACTGACCAGGGCCAACGCCGATCCATGGGTGATCAAGCGACATTTGCCAGGCGGCCCTCCAGATGGGGGCGCGATCAAGGAACCGTGCGGTCAACGGCTTGGGTGCCCACAAGGCCGCCGCGGCCACGATGGCAATCGCGACACCGGCTGCCATCGCCCGCTTCCGCGTGAGACGAGGTCGAGGAAACCGGGTGACCAGCATCGCGACGGCAATGATCGCGATGACCAGGATTCCACTTCGCGACCCGTTGAACCAGGCGGCCATCACGAGAAACGCAGCGAGGACGCCGCCACTCACGGCTCGCATGGCGGTGGCCCCGTGCATCGCGATGCTCACACACAGGGGGAATCCGATACCGAGGACGAGTCCTACTTGATGCAAGCCCGACCACTGGGACACCGATGGAATGAAGACCCGACCGGTACGGCTGTAGACAAAGTTGGTCGATGCGCGATCGAACAGCAATTGCGTCGCAATCACCAAGATCGCGATCGTCAGTGCCGCTAGGAACCACGCCTGGCGGGCGGGCGTGCGTAGCACATACGCCGCTCCAAACACGAAGACCAGCATGTAGCACAGATAGTCAACCGGTTCGAGCACGACCTTCCACTCGAAGCCGCCGCCGAGATTCGCCCGCGCCCAGTTATGCGTCAACGACGAGACGACGCCGGCAAGCGCGTAGCCGACCAAGCCAATCGGAAAGCGGCGACGAGCATGCGGGTCGGCAGCGCACCCAACGGCGCCGACGACGCCGATCCACAACGCTTCGACGTGGAACGGCTGGAAGTCGCCAAACATCACCTGCCAGCCGAGCCAAATACAAGCGATGGTGGCGGTAGCGTCAGCAATCCGCGCGACACCCATCCGCCAAAGCATCAAGCTGTCGTTCATGACAGCCGTGAATCCTGCACGTAGGTTCGCACCACGTCTGCCGTCGGACCATCGGCCACAATCCGCCCCTCCTTCAGCACAATCGTCCGATCGCAGAAACTCGGCAGCACATCGAGGCTGTGACTGGCGAACACCACGATGCTCGCCCGCAACATCAGCTCGTTCATCCGCTGCCGTGCGCTCTCGATGAACGCGGCATCACCCGCTGCCATCACCTCATCCAGCAGCAAAATCTGTGGATCGACGGCGGTGGAGGTCGCAAACGCCAATCGCACGAACATGCCGGTGGAGTAATGGCGCACCGGAATGTCGAGGAACTCACCCAGATTCGAGAACGCCGCGATGCCGTCGATCTTCTTGTCGATCTCCTTGGGCGACATGCCCAGCAACAGCGCGCGCGTCCTGATGTTCTCCCAACCCGTCGCCTCCATCTCGAACCCGGTGACGAACTCGAACAGCGGACAAACGTGACCTTCGATGGACACTCGGCCACGTTGCGGCGGGTAAATCCCGGCCATGGTCTTGAGCAGGGTGCTTTTGCCGGCGCCATTGTGGCCGATCAGACCAACCCGCTCGCCGGACTTGATGGTCAGGCTCAGGTCCTTCAACGCCCTGACGGTGCGGGCCTCAGCGCGGTGGCGTCGCAACCCACGCCACAGCGCGGTCTGCAGCGTGGTGTGACGCTCGGCGCCGACGCGGAACTCGAGGTCAACGTGGTCCAGTTCAATATGCGGCACGCAACACTCTCGAGCTACAGCGAATAGACAATACGCCGCTGGTTGGTGGCGATGACCACGGCGGCGACGGCGGCCAGGACCACCAGGATCGCGCCGGCGGCCGCATAACTGGCGCCCTCGGCCGCCACGCCGCCGAGCAGTGGCCGGCGCACTACTTCGAGCAGATGAAACATCGGATTCAGGTTGACGACGAACGAGAGATCGGCACGCGGCCGCAACAGCTCGGCCGGGAAAATCACCGGCGTCACGTAGAACAGCACCTGCATGCCCACCGACGCCAGGTGCGCGATGTCGCGGAACCGCGCATTCAGGTGCGCAAAGATGGTCACCAGCAGCAGCGACGCCGTCATCACCATCACCAGCCCCGGCAGCACGAACAACGTGCCGGCGCGGAAGGGCACCGCATACACGATCGCGACGATGACGTACGCCAGCATCGCGATCAGGGTGGTCACGCTGATGCTGACGAAGAACCGGAGAATGTAGACATAGATCGGCAGGCTGATCTGCTTGATGTAGCCCTCCGAGTGCACGAAGGCGTTGCCGCCATCGACGGTCGAGCTGGTCAAATAGCCCCACAGGATCATGCCGATGGTCAGGTACGGGATGAACTGCCGCGTATCCTGCCCAAGCAGATTGGCGTAGATGAAACCGATCGACGCCACCAGCACCGCCAGGTTCACGAAGATCCAGCCCACGCCGACCGCGGAGCGGCGAAACTTCAGGCGCACGTCCTGCCAGCCCAGGCGGCCCCAGATGTGCCAGAGCCCTACCGCCCTGACCACGTCGCGGATCGTACGCTCCGTTTCAGGCTTCACGATCGGCCCCTCTGCCGGGCCACCCGCTGCTGCAGCCGCCACCGGCTGACCTCCCACGCCATCACCTGCCCGAAACCGGCCACATGGCTCCGGATCCGTCGCAGCGTCGATCCGACACCGTGTGCGCGCAGCACCGGCCCGACCTTCGTGCTCAGGCGGGCCGCATACTTCGCGACGCCGAACGCGGTCGCCACGGGTCGCGGCGCAAGGACTGGACGGCGGGCGGGGATCGCATTCGGCCGAGCCGCCACCAACGGCGCAATCTGCGCCATCCATTGCTCATCGGTGGTGCGCTCGTTGAAATGCGCCGCGGCATACGACCGAGCCTGCCGCCCGATCGCTCGTCGCAACGGGGCATCGTCCAGGAGCCGGCCAATCGCATCGACCCACGCCGACGGCGTGTTGCCGGCCAGCAAGCCGGTCTCGCCAAGGGTCACGCAGGTAGTGTAAACGGGCATGTCGGAGTACACACCGGCCATTCCACACGCCGCGTACTCGCGAAACTTATTGTTGCTCTTGCCGCGATGGAACTCGTCGTCCGGCAGCGGTGCGAGGCCAATGTCGAACCCTTCGCTCGAAAAGCGCTGGAAGAACGCGTCGTAGTCGCGAATCAAGGGCAGCGAACGCACCTGGGGATGCCCGGCCAGCCCGTCGTGCCTGGGCCCCCAGATCGTCAGTTCCACGCTGGGGAATTCGTCGAGCACCTGCCGCAGGGGCGCAATCAGCATGGCGCCGACCGGGTCGTGCGAACGCCCGGTGGCGTACACCATCTTGACCTTGCCGTCGGTCCGCGGCGCCGGTGCCGACATCAGGCTCCAGTCGAGCGGCCCGCTCACCACCGTCACGTTGTGGTTGTAGGCCGAGAGCTTCGTTCGGAGTGCCGGCGAATAGACTCGGATGATGTCCGCCTGGCGGAGACAGGCGATGAGCTGGGCGCGCCGCGCCGGCTCGGCCAGGTACGCGAGCCCGGGAATATAGTCGGGCACCGCCAGCAGATCGTCGTCTATCTCGTAGATGATCGGCCGGCCGAGCTCGAGCGCCCAATCGAGGATGGCGCCGTACTGGGGGTCGATCGTGTGACACAACACCACGACGTCCGCCCGCGCCACCGCCCGGCGGGACACCAGGTACTGCAGCGTCAGTTCGAGCACGATCCGCTGGTCGTGATGCAGACGCAGCAGCGGCTTGGCGACGCCAATCACCGTCGAAGGAAACAACGCCGGCAGCACCGCCAGCACCCGCGGACAGGCGTCAGCCATGCTCCGGAGCCGAATGAAACCCGGAGTTGACCATGGCGCTGACCGCGCCGGCTGCGGCAAGCGCGTCAATCAAGGGCAGCACGTGCGCCAGGTAACGGCCATCCCACTCGGCGTGCGTCAGCGCCACCACCAGCGTCTGGCTGGCGATCGCCGCGACCACCCACAGCGGCATCGCGACCGCGCCCAGTCGCCAGAGCCCCAGCAGGGCCGCCGCATACAGCGGCACCAGCCACAGAACGATGACGACATTGTGCGGCGTCGAGTAGAAGGGCCGCACGTGCGCGAAGTGGACGGCGATCCGAGCCAGCATCAGCGTGGCGGTGCTGCTCGGGTGGCGCAGCGCATAGCTGAGCGCGCCGCCGGCCTGATCGGTGGCCGACGCATCGCTGGCCGGCATCGCGACACGCCAGCCATCAAAGTCCCATATGGTCTGGCCGCGCTGCAGCATGTTCGCCGGGCCCACCGCCTGCATGTTGCCCTGATAGTTCGCGGACAGCACCGCCAGCAGAGCCACCACCGCGGCGGTGGCCGAGCCTCCCATGGCAAGCTTCACTTTCCAGGGATACGGTCTCGCAACAATCACGTACGCCACGGCTGCCGGCAGCAGGAACCAGCCTTCAGGCCTGACCATTGCAGACGCGAGCGTGACGATCAGTGCCGAGATGATCGGTTCGACGCCGTCGCGGGTGGCGGCACGGTGCATCAGCCACACCGCCAAGACGAAGAGCGACACATAGATCGAATCCGCCAGGATGAACTGATGCCAACGGTTGGTATCGACGTCCAGGCCGTACAGCATGGCGCCCGCAACGCCGGCGGCCCGCCCAGCCAGGGTGGCGCCGATCAGGTAGACCACCGCCGCCGTCACCGCGCCGAGGAACACCTGGATCATCACCACACCGAACGTGCCAATGCCGATGGCGTGCGCGGCCGCGACCACGGCGACGTAGCCGGCATAAGACGGCTGGCGGTCAATCAGCGGGCGTCCATCGAGCAGGCGGGCGGCGCCATCGAGATACAACGGCGAGTCCCCGCCGAGCCGCACGCCGTTGACAGCGACCAGCACCAGGTTGACGGCGGCAAAGAACACCATCGCGGCCATCAGGTCGCCGCGCCGGGCCGCGGCTGGCACCTCACCCAACCTGGCTCAACTGTCCTTCCCTGGAAACGAAGCGGCTGCCGCACGCGCCGCACGCCGCATCGGCCGGCGGCGTCGCGCCGGCCACGAGCTTCGCACCGCACGCGCACATCCAGCCAGACACGCGGCCGGGATTGCCAACCACCAGCGCGTAGTCAGGCACGTCCTTCGTCACCACCGCCCCGGCGCCGATGAATGCGAACGCGCCAATGGTGTGCCCGCACACGACGGTGCAGTTCGCGCCGAGACTCGCTCCCTTCTTCACCACTGTCGGGCGGTACTCGTCCTTGCGTGACACATGGCTGCGGGGGTTCACCACGTTGGTGAACACCATTGACGGCCCGCAGAACACGTCGTCTTCGAGGATGACGCCGGTGTAGATCGACACGTTGTTCTGGATCTTGACGTTGTCGCCAATCACTACCTGCGGCGAAACCACCACGTTCTGGCCAAGATTGCAGCGCGCGCCGATCCGCGAGCCGGTCATGATGTGAGAAAAGTGCCAGATCTTCGTTCCGGCGCCGATCTCGCATCCGTCATCGACGTACGACGATTCGTGCACAAAGTAGTCAGACATGTGATCTCTCATCGTGGGGACGCGGCGTCACCGGCGCGGGTCGGTCAGTAGAGTGAGCAGGTAGCGTCCGTAGTCGTTGTGCGGCCCGAACGGTTCGGCCAGCCGGCGTAACTGCGCGCCGTCGATCCATCCCTGGTGAAACGCGATCTCCTCCGGTCACGCGATCTTGAGTCCCTGCCGGGATTCGATCGTCTGGATGAATTGACTCGCTTCGAGCAGTGACGCATGCGTGCCGGTGTCGAGCCACGCGAAGCCGCGGCCCATCACTTCAACCGACAGCTGACCGGCCTCGAGATAGTGCCGGTTCAGACCGGTGATCTCCAATTCGCCTCTCGCCGATGGCCGCTGCTGCGCGGCAATCTCCGGGGCACGCTCGTCGTAGAAGTACAAGCCCGTGACGGCATGGTGAGACTTGGGCTGGTCAGGCTTCTCTTCGATAGACGTGGCGCGGCCGTGCGCATCGAATGCCACCACGCCGTAGCGCTCCGGGTCCTGCACGTGCTTCGCAAATACGGTGGCACCCGACCGGCGCGCGCCGGCCGAGGCCAATCGCTGCGGCAGATCGTGACCGTAGAACAGGTTGTCGCCAAGGATGAGTACGACGGTCCGCCGGCCAGGAACGATCGCCCAATCAGCAGCGCCTGCGCCAGACCCCCAGGATGCGGCTGCACCTCGTACGACAGCGTGAGTTCCCAGTGTCGCCCATCCCCAAGCAGCGCCTGGAACATCGGCAGATCACGCGGCGTGGAGATGATCAGGATTTCGCGAATGTCCGCCAGCATCAGCGTCGCCAGCGGGTAATACACCATCGGCTTGTTGAAGATCGGTAGCAGCTGTTTCGACAGCGCCTGCGTGGCCGGATAGAGGCGTGTGCCCGCTCCACCGGCCAGGATAATGCCCTTCCGATCGCTCATCTTCCGGTTGCTCCTCGGTGCACCCGCGGATGAGCGTCGGCGGTGGCCGCCTTGATGGCCGCAGCGCGAATCTGCGCCGTCAGTTCCACCGACGGGCGCGCCTCGGCAATACCGAAGCCGCGGCCCGCCAGCACCTCTTGGTAGACCCTCGTGTGGAGGTCGGCGAAGCCGTCACTGAACTCCACGTCCTGGCCGTCGACCGTGATCGACCGAAACGTGGTCTTCACGCCAGGCTGTGGGGCAAACGGCAGGTCTGCAGTATTGGTGGATAGGTACCACTGGACATCCGCGCGTGCCAGAGTCAGCACGCCGCCGGCCCGGTCCGGCTCGCGCAGGTGCACGACCGAATTCGAGATGGGTCCGAACAGCCAGTGCAGCAAATCGAAGAAATGAATGCCGATGTTGGTCACGACGCCGCCGGACCGTTCCTCGTCCCCCTTCCACGAGACGCGGTACCAGCCGCCCCGCGCGGTGATGTAGGTCAGCGTCACCTGTGCCCGCCGCGAACCGGCGGCCTGCAGCCGGTCGCGCAGCGCCACCAGCTGTGGGTGCATTCGTAGCTGCAGAATCGTCCACACCCGGCCGCTGTTCTCCCGCTCCAGCTCTTCGAGCGCATCCAGGTTCCAGGGGTTGATCACCAGCGGCTTCTCGCAGATCGCGGACGCGCCCACCCGCAGCGCCAGCCGAATATGCGCGTCGTGCAGGTAGTTCGGCGAGCAGATGCTCATGTAGTGGACGCGCGACTCCTCGGGGCCGCGCCGCAGTTTTTCGAGATGCCGATCGAACCGCTCGAACTCCGTGAAGAACCGGCAATCGAACGTGTAGCGATCGAGCACACCGACGGCGTCATGCGGG
>Ga0194121_10000754_pt1 | contig 56435 bp, 48 predicted proteins | sample TA2MahCa50mmetaG_FD_148609 | JGI IMG/M metagenome (GOLD analysis project Ga0194121, IMG submission 148609) | Freshwater microbial communities from Lake Tanganyika, Tanzania - TA2015020 Mahale Deep Cast 50m | ecosystem: Environmental > Aquatic > Freshwater > Lake | place: Tanzania: Lake...
AATGAAAAGAAATCCCTAGCTTTAGCGACATACGCTGAAAATAGAGATCACATTTATTTGCATATTAAGAATGGGGATTATATTATATGCAAGCTGGAAGATCTACTTGATGAGACTCGCAAGTATAACGCAAAACATTTATGGATTTAACTGAGCTTGTTGTATCTCTGGTTTAGGTTGGTCCTTTGCTATCTTTGAGAGAGTCTTAATGTTTGGATGGTTTGTTGTAGCATAAATGGTTACTGATCCCGTTGATGAAAATTCAGCAGAAGCAGAAATTCTAGCTCCAGTTGTTGTGTCTCTTAAAGACACGGTACGTCCAGTAGTGAATACCCATCTGGGTCCGCCATCCTTATTTTTATCTGTTGGGTTATTTATCCATTCTTTATAAAGAGAATAAGCTTGATTTTGCTCAAAGATAAAAGATTCTGAGCTTTCTAATGCCCTAACAGAAGCAACTGTGTTGTCAGAGGATCCACCAGAAAGAAAAGCATTTCCAGCAATATAGGATCTTGCTATTAGTCCTTTAGTTCCATCTTGGCTCATTTTCCTTGTTAACATTTTCATTTTTAATTCGTGAGCAAGCATAGCTTTAACTTCTTCTGGATTTTTACCTTCTCTAATATATTCTCTTAATCTTACAACTAACTCATGTTTAATTTGTTGATTAAAATCATTTTTACTTGCAAAATCTTCTATGTAGGTTGTAGCCATCTGAGACAAAGAATTCTTAGATATTTTTTTTCCATTATTTGTTTTAGTCTCAATCTCACCTAGACTATCAACAGCAGATTCCATTCTTTCTATCTCTTCAGATAGCTGCATCATTTCTTTATATTGAGGACTGTTAGTATCAGCCATCCACAGTTGACCAAGTGTAGTAGCCATAGCCTTTCTTAAATTTTTAGCATTACGTCTTTCTTCAGGTGTGCAAGTTCCACTCTTACAATCTTTGCCTTGAAGCACTGAATCTATTTGTTGCTTTGTTCTACCTCCAAGGTGAACACCCTTTTTTAAATTTAAATAATTTTTTAAACTTATTCCAACTGTAAAATAGTTTCTATTTAAATCTTCTGGGCAAGATAACCGATCTGTAGCGGCGGCGCAGGCTTCCCTAATATTTTTCTCAACTATTAAGTCTCTGATTCTATCATCCTCAAAGCCTTGTCTTCTTAGTGCTTCGAAAGCTGCCTTCTTTGTAGTATAAATCTCTAAAGTGTCGGCTCTTTTTCCTTCTCCTACTTCCGCACCTACTCTAAGCAAGTATTCAGGTCTTCGTATTGTGTGCTCCTGACCAGCAAACATTGTAAGTTTACGAACTAACATTTCTGGAGCATTCTCGCCAAATATTTCTTTCATAGCATTTATAGTTTCTATCTCTTTCGCAACGTCTATGGGCATAGAACCCTCACTATTTTTAAATTCTGATTCAAGTCTAGCTACGCTTTCAAATACCCTATTTAATTTATCCCTCTCGTTTCTCCATTTTTCTATAATATTACCAGCCCTTCTAAAGCAATCTCGGTATTCTTGTGTCCCACGCTCGTATACATCACAACCTCTAATGATGTGTGTAAATTCTTCAACTGATTCCATAAAGTCGCCTCGGATTCTATTTGATTCTCCATCGTTTACATTTAAATCACCAGTGCTGACTTTATCTAGCTCACCGCATCCATTTACTTTTGATCCACCATTAAATAAAATACTAAGTCTTTTGGATCGGTCATTGAACACAACACCACGACCACTGTAACCATTTAGTGGTTGCTTTATTGCTATACGACCACCTGAGAGTCTTACAACTGTTCTTTTTAATTCTTGGCATTCTTCAGGTGTTGGATTTTCTTTGATAGCTAGATCTATCGCTCTCTCTAACCTATCCTGAACTTCTAGTTTTAAATCTTTCATTTCCTCTCCTGTTGAAAGATCGTACTCCCTAGTAGTTCCATCCTCATCTCTAATTATGGTTACAGAATTCCATAACGCTTTTGCCCACGATCCATTATGATCACCGGCTCGTAATTGATCATGTAGACCTTTTGCAAAATCTAAAATCTCTAGGCTAGTTGCATTGTTTCTCTCCTTTTTAACTATACTCCTAAGCAATCCTGGGACTTTTCCTTGAATTTTAAATATCTTTGAGATTATAGACATTCCAGGCCAAGATCCATATTTAGCGGCTGAAGATAATATCTGCCCACCTTCTCCTCCCGAAGCGACATCCTCTCCCCCCTCTTCTTGAGCTACGGATGCATCTCCAAAGTTAGAATAAAATCTATCTGGATCTGAATTTACTTGAAATCCTCTTGAACCATTTGGAGCACTTTGATTATCCCAATAAACAATCCCCTCTTGAGTTTGCCACATTTTTATTGGCTTCTTAGCTGATGGAGGAGTAAAAGGATTGTTTTGAGTATATTTAGGAAGTTGTACTTGAGGATTGTTTGGATCAGGCATTGTTTGTTGAGCCTGAGCTATAGCTGCATCTCCTAGAGATTGAGCTTGATTATCTATGGCTTCATAGAGATTTTTCTCTAGTAGCCTAAGAGTTCTTTTCTTAAGTCGTGAATAGCTTTCAAGTAATTCAATAAAATACTTCATGCCATTATTATAGAAAAATAGCCTACCTTATTGGTAGGCTATGTTTAAATTAAACTAACTATTAAAATTAAGCGTAATTGAAATAGTCGAGGAAGTCATAACGGAACTCTACTTCAATGGTGGCAAAATCGTTTGTGTTATAATTCTTTTCTGAGAACCTTACAGACTTTGGATATACTCCATAAAACTCTACCGCTGCATGAGGCGTCCTGGTGTTATCAAGTTCTACAACTCTCATTTTTATAGCTTTGAATGTATTGTTTCCAGTCCCGCCAGGAGCAGCAAGCTCTGTCATGTTGCCTGTAAGAGGATTGTATATTGTTTTAAACCATGTCCACAGGGCAGCACAAGTGCGTCTTAAATATAGATTATCAAAGGTCACTGTGACGGAATCAAAATTTGGAGTACCTGGGTAGTAAACTCTATCGTTTACTCTTGCAACCATGATGTCTTCAACTCCGTACCCAACAGCACCAACTTGCTTGGCTCCTAAGGTAAGATCAGTCGTTTGCTGAACGCTTATGTTTGGAGGAAGTCCGAAGAACTGTATCTCAAACTGATATGATCTTACTGAATCAAGAGCAGTTGAAATCGTGGGGAGATTTTCCCCTCTATTAAACGGACGATAACTATTAGCATAATAACTTTGAACCATTTTTTTAATTACCTATTAAAATGAAGCCGATTGACTTGTTAAGTTGACCTCGAAAATTATCCATTCAGCAGTCTTAGTTGGTTTAAGTAGAATCTTGCACCATAGCTCGTTTCTATCAATCCTTAAAGGTGTATTAACTGATGAATCACAAATTACTTTAAAATCTGTGATGCCTCTTCTAGCTTGTATATCACTGAGAACAGCTTGCGCCTTAGTTTTAACAATGTCCCAGGTGAATGCATCATTAGGCTCAAACAAATCTTGGCGACCAGTTGCAAGTAAAACCTTTCGTAAAAAAATCATTAATCTTCTTACATTTATTCTGTCTAAAGCCGTAGCGGCTCTCTGAGCAGTCTTTTGTCCGAAAATTGTTATACCTTCAGGTACAAAGTTAACTATTGGGTTGATATTGTTAACGTACAAGGCATCACGATCACCTTGGTTAAGTGGAAGTTCAGTGTCAGTTGGCTTTGTAAGTCTTCCTCTACGGAAACCAGCAGGAGCAAACCAAGACTCGGCTACGTTATCCGTAAAAGCCATTTGTCTTACAGCAAAAATAGATGGATCATACCATCTGTCTTTCCCTGTAAAAACGTCAAACACTTGAACGTGCGGCCAGAAAACCGCAGCCCAAGAGTTGTTAATAGCAGCGGTTCTTGATGTGGATCTTCCGTTCATCCATTCTGTAGCTTCTTGAACTGTATCAAGTCCCACAGGGGGTGCTACAACAGCAACAAAGTTCTGAGAAGTTTCAGCAAGGGTGATGAGATTATTCTGAATTTCATCTTCAAAAAATCCTGGAATAATACCAATTGATATATTAAGGAGATCATCATCGAGAGCGTACAGTCCAGTCTTCTCGGCAGCAGTACCAATAATTGCTTGGGAATTCATTGTGCCGTTAGTGCCCCCCGACAGACTATAAGTTCCATCCTTTAATTTAACGAATCTTGAGTTCGATCCAACTACTTTTCCGCCGTTATTTAAAATTACAGTTACACCACCTCCGACCATCTGTGTTATACGAGAAACGAAATCTGGAAGCTTGTTAGGGGACGATGCGATAGATCCAGAAAGCATTAATTCACCTTTAATAAAATCTGAGGTGGTGTTTTCAATTCCAATATTTATAACATCTTCAATAAATGTTGAATGATCTAAAAGTGAAACATTGAACGTCTCAGCGATAGCCCCCTCATAGTTTGTACCTAGTAGTGAATTATAAGATCCGTTGCTCTCCACTTCCATGCTAAGTCCAACTGTCCTACCAGTAAGCCCAACTGTTGAAAGATTGTAACCAGTTCCTGGGTACTGTGATCTCACTAAATAAGAAAATGTTGAAGTTTCAATATCTCCACCATAAACTGAGGCTGCTCCTGTAGCACTAACAGCTTCAGTTCCCTCCGCTGAAACTACATGAATAGCTGAAGGGTAAAGATTTGCAGTTGTATATGGTGTAGACGAGAAAGCCGAAACAGTCAACGAAGCTAGTTTTCCAGGATAAGCCCCAATAATATATCCAAAAGTATTACTGTTAGTATCAAAATCAACGCTGACATGATCTGTTTTGGCATTACCAGTTCCGACTATTGAAGCTATGGCCGAAGCTTGCTCGATACCAGCATTTATATTAGACTGAAGAGCAGGTATGTTAAAAGCTTGTTCATCCATAACTAAAAGTCCTTCGGAATCTCTTACTGAAACTTTTAAATAAAGGCTGTTTGTAAGACCGAATGAGCTTGTAGTAAATTTAACAGATGGGCAAACTCCGAAGGGAATTAATGAAGATGCGTCTTGAGCATCATCGCTTATCGCCCTAACGAATCGTATTTGATTTGTAGTTTCTAGAATTTCTAATGCCCCCTCAAGACCTTGACCCTGTAAATACTCGTTTGGTTCTCCAAAAGTATTAACAAGATTTTCTTGGCTAGTTATAAGAGTTGGAGTATTTGGTTCACCCTTTGTAGCAAATCCAACAATACCAACTATTGATGACTCAATATTTGGTGGATAAGACGAATTATCTTTCTCTAAAAAAATTACAGCAGGACTAGAAGGAATAGCACCCATTTAAGATACCCTTTAATTAGAAATACTAAGTATTCTTCTTCTATGAAGATTTTTAACTTGTTGGCTTATTTGAGATTCTAATACTCTAATAGCCTGTTTTGGCTCAAGCCAAACGTGATCCACCCCACCAAGATTCTCCAGTATAATAAAAAGACCTTGGACAGAGTAATTTTTAATTATTTTTGTTGGCTGACCGGGGGTAGATTTTGTTGGCTGACCGGGGGTAGAGGGAGGCGTAGGTTGTTTTTTAGTCATTGTGAAAAACTCTAATAGTATTTACCCTTCCTGACAATCATTTTAAATTAAATTTTTAATTTAATTGTATTAAGATCCTAAACTTCCGTCAATAATAACATTAATTTTATCTAAATCTAAAGAAGTTTCGGTATTTTCTTCTGTAGCTGATACTAATGGGAGTACGCACTTTTCGCAAAAACATGACATATCGTGAGTTGGAACAGAGTCTTTTAATTCAGATATCTGATAATTAAGATTTTCTATTCTTCCAGTTGAGGTGTAAAGAAACTTTGGACTTGGAATATATGTCTCTACTGATATTTGAATAGACTTTTTAAGAATTCTATCCTCCCGATCAGGGGCTTCCCCCTGTTCTATCTCTGACTCAGATACAATAAAAGACTTAGTTACGTTATTAGATTTAATATCAACTTCAAGATCTGGATTAAATAATAAAAATATGTGTTCTCTTATTTGATCCATATCTTCTTTATACTTAGTCCATATGTTAATTGTGTATGTTATATCAACTGGCATAGGGGCTAAACTTAAAGTTCTAATAGCTTTTTGCTGACGCTTGTGCCAACACTTTTCATGAACTAGCATTGTTCCGTAACGTCTTCTAGAAATGTTATCTGATGATGAATCTTCGCTGATTGTTATTGCTGGAATAGTAATATTATCACCAACAGTAGATCTAGCCACAGCCCTCTCTTGGTTAGCGTGAAAACATTTAACATTAATAGAATTATTATTTTTATCTACATAATGTATTCCACTAAATGTTGATATTAAAAATCTAAGAATATCTTTAAAAACTTTTTGTGAAAACATCCCCCTCGATGCGTTTGTTTTTTCCACAATCTCTTTCAATACTTGATTGTTAAGTGGGATATTAGTCATTTTCTCTTACCTTTAATGATTTTTGTGATAGATTAGATCAGATTTTGGCGGTTGCTGTAAATGAACATCATCAGAATCCCTAAGAAGTTTTGCACTACAAATTAAATGATATACCCCATAAGTTTCAAAGCTATCTTCTTGAACTTCATATACTTCGTACTTTAAGTTTTGAAACTCAGGCTTTATTATATCTCCTGCGATAAGCGTCCTACCTAATCTTCTCTCAGCATAAGTTTTGTTAAATGTGAATACCTGATCATTTGTTAATTCTATTCCAAATTGAGTTAAATTCTCTTCAATAGGCTTTGGATCATAATGACCGTACACTCTTGTCGGAGCTACAGAAAACGATTTGTTTCGTTCTTCTCCATACACATCATCTATCTCTTTTGTTTGATAGTATTTAAAAACAAGAAGAGGGGATCCGGCAAGCTTTATTTGCTCCTCGTCAACAAGATTAAACAAGTTTTGATCGTTTAATTTGTTGAATAGTTTGAAAGGGCTTTCATACTCGTCAGAGTTCGGAAGACTTACATTTGATTTATATTTTCCAAAGTTACTCATACTACCCTACGATAAACATTGGACCTTCTTGAATCTCACTAATCAACTCTTCCATAAGTTGCTTTTTTTCTTCAGCAGACTCTTGAACAAGTACGCCACCATCAAGTTGTGCTCCTCCACCTGGGCCAGGAAGTATTTTGTACTTGCCCCTGATCCGCCCTAATATTCCCTTACCAGCAGCCGTAGCGTAACGCTGAATCCAATTGCGATAGGCATGGTGAATTGTATTAGAATCCAAAGCTCTATACTCTATAATTACCGGGTCTGGTGTTTGCCTCGGTACTGGGTATAACTGTAAGTATTTTCCATTTAGAATGCTCCAGCTACCTTCATTAGATAGTACTCTTCTTGTCATCTCAAGATATTGTTGTGTTAAGAAGAAGTCTCCAATTCCCCCTCCTTGAAAGAATCTATTTGAATTAAAAAACGAAAGAGTTAAATCAAATGCTAATGATCCTGGTGTGTAGTTTAGTCCAAAAATATCTTTTTTGTATATAACATCGTTTATATTATTAGCTAGGAACTGAGGCAATTCATATACATTTTCTCCTGAGCTAGCATCAAAAACAGCATACTGGCAAGCCCATTGTGGTGAGTAATAATCCAGTTTAGATACAGCCTCATCAATACAAGTCTTAACTTGAAATGGAGTTAATTCAACGGCAACAATCGGGTGTCCAAGCTGCGCCAGGACATAATCATTAACTGACTGCTCAAATAAATTAAATTGAACTCCATCAGCCTCTAAATTTTTATTTAATTTATCTTGATTTATATCATTAGATAAAGTATAGTCTGTGAGTCTCTGCCCACCATAACGACCGTAGCTAGACCCATAGCTTGTTATTGTTGGAGTAGATACCATATACTTATATTTAGGTACTCTATAAAAGAAAAAAGCGGGCTTTTTAGGCCCGCTTTTTAAGTCACCAAGGACCTAAGATCACTTGGTTCCGACGTTTACACCAGTGTTAGCGAAGAAGCTGTTACCAGTGAGGTATCCAGAGGTAGCTCCGATAAGCCTGATTACTCGGTAGAATCTGCTAGCGGGCTGAACAGCAGCCTTAGCATATCTCGTCATGATACCCTTTCTTGGCTGGAATGTGCCAGGATCAGTTACCATTGGGAGTGGCATGAGTGGGATGTATGGGCAGTAAACGAATCCGCTGTCCATTGGGCTTCCACCGTTATATCCGATTATGATCTCGTCCTCTGGGAAGAGAGGATCAACGATCAACTCGTATTTACCGGCAAACTTGCCCTTATACTCAATCTTAGTTCCCATGTTGCTCGGTCCATCTTTCTCTGAGATGCCGCCCTCAAGTTTCGCGGCTGACTCTAGGAGTGAAGCCATAAGTGGCGAGGTGATTAGAACCGTACCTGGGCCACGCTGAGTGGTCTTATAGATATCCTGGCTGGCAAAGTTAAGGACAGCTAGGAGGTTGGCGAATCTGTGTCCAACGTGCTGTGGAGCATAGCTAGTACCGAGGAACTGAGCAAGGTCAGCTACAATGACGTTGCTGGCCTTTGTTCCAACGCTAGTCGCCTGGAGTGTGTTGCCCCAGGTGAAGTTTCCATGGTCCGACTGGGTTGTGGTTCCCAGGGTTCCAGCGTTCAACTGACCGTACTGTTGAGTAAAGTTGTTTGAGTTCGCCATCGGATCCAGTGATCTAGATCTCCATCCCGCAATTGATCCGGCAGCGTCACCACCTAAACCGTAAGCAATCATACGAATATCTTCGATTAGCTCGCGGTCGATCTCAAGTGAAAGCTCTTTGCTAAGTAGCTCAGTAAGCTCACGCTCTAGATCGAGGTTGTGGTATGCCTTGAGATCTTGGGAAGCCTCAATCGTCCAGAGAGCGCGCATCTTGCGAGTATTCGCAACAACTGGCTGCTGCTCAATGTGAAATTGAACTTCTGGGATTCCTGTTCCATCAAGACGTTCACCGGCTGAAACAACCCAGCCCATCGTTGTGGTTGAGGCAGGCCATGAAGCAATTTGACCACCGTAAGTTGACGATGGCGATCCGTGGGTCGCGGCAAGCACGTTTGAAAGGTCAAACGCGCCAGAAACCATTGACTGCTCCAGTCTGTTAGATCCCCAAGTTCCGGCTGCACCAGGACCTGAGACTGTATCTATTGGGCTAGTCTGAGTTCCACGGTAGGTAAGATTAAACTTGCTATAAACATTTTGACCATACTCTCCAGCCCATCTGCTGTTGCCAAGATAGAATATCTGGCTGACAGGAGCATCCATCGGCTGAGTAGCTCCAATGTAATTAAATACTAGATTTGGGTACACTCTACGAACGAGTGGGAACGCAAACTTCTGAAAGACTCCAATGTTACCAACAGTGGTGGAGCCAGTGCTCAGAGACTCTTCATTGAGTCTGTTGCTCTCGGCTAAAACAGCCTTTGCTTGGTTCTCAAGCAATTGAGCAGTAACCCGTGCGGTATACTCATTTTTGATACCGTCAAGGGCCTTTGACCACTTCTGAGTAAGCTCAGGTGATCCTCCAATTTTTGAAACGTCCATAATTTTCTCCTTGAAAATATTAGTTAGACATCAATCTGATGACCTCTTCGGTCAAAAACTTATTACCATTCGTCTCAGGCTTTACGCCATCGCTGCGTTCTTCTAACTTCTTCCCTTGACGTTGGAAATTTTCTCTTGAAACAACTTCAGCGGTATCAGAGAGTCGCATCGACGAGATGGCTCTTGATTCCGCTAAATTAACTTTAACTTTCTTAACATTCTCTTCAAGCTTCTCATTTTTATCTGAGAGGACCTTGAGTAGATTCTTAAGCTGCACGTTCTCCTTTAATGACTTATCTAGCTCGCCAGCAAGAACATCAATCTTCTTTGACAGATCGTCCTGCTCTAGAGCCATTAGGTTAACAGCAGTAACCTCATCATCGGGAGTAAGCTCTGTAACAAATAACGCTTTGGCTGACTCATACAGTTGGGCGTTACGGAACGTCTCGTTCTCAAGCTCTAATTCTCTAACAGCTTGCTCTTTAAGACGCTCAATTTGTCCTCTTAAATAAGCCTTAACCTTGATGGTCAGGTCTTCCGTTTTAGCGTTAACTTCCTCTTCGATCTTCTTGTGAACGAGGGTGGCGATCTTCTCGACCGTATCCTCAGTTAGACCCTCTGGGAGGAGGCTAGCTATTTGATCTATTGAATTACTCATATATCTTATTTATCTCCTTTAATTAAAAATAATAAAATTTATTATTTTTTGCGAGCAACATTAACAATATTCTTTTGGGCTGGGGTTAGCTTTGAACCTCTTTTTGGAGGAAAGTTAGTCTCACCGGCTCGTTCCTCAGCACCCTCTTCACCCTTTGGATGCTTGGCTCCATATCTTCTAACGGTAGCGTCGCCTCTGACTTCCTCAACTCTACCAAGCTTCCGATCAATCTTTTTCTCCAGAAGCTTTAAGAAATATCTCTGGCCTACAACTTCTTTAATTGTAGACTCAATAATTTGCTTATCCTTTTTAAGCTGCTTTGACTCAGCTAGAGCAGGATATGCCCCCCTGGTTGATGGGTCGGCAACAATATCAAACGTAACAAGTTTAAAGTCCTCGTTAACCGTTTTAAAATTAGATTTACCCTCACTTAAAGTCCCCATCCCTCGGCTTGAGATTCCTATTTTTACACCACCCTCAATCAAGCCCTGAACAACTTTACCCGCTGGGGTTGGTAGGATTTCAGCTTCCCCTATTACTTCTTTTCCCTCCATCCAAAGGTTAGTGATAAGGTGAGAAGCGTTTGATAACTTAACCATGTCATAAGTTGGGTGGTCTAGTTCCCCTACGAGCCTTCTCTCCTTTATAGCTTCATTCAATGACTTTACTGCACTCTCAAGAACTTTCTGTGGATAAATTCTTAAATTACTATTAGCCTCGTCGGCTCTTTGAAATATACCACGCACCTTAAGTGGTCCAGACTTCCCCTCATTAAGGATTTTAAGATTTTGAATGATGAATACGTCTTGAATTTGATGCATGATTATTTACCTTTATTTTTCTTTTCTTTAGATGATCCTGCATGACGAACCATTGTTCGTGTAGCATACTTTTTAACATCTTTGAAGGATGAAGGTATAGACCCTGGGCTAAATCCCTTGGCGGTTCTACCACCTACCATTTGCTCATCATCCTTGCCCCACTTCTGTTTGGTAATGACGTAGAGACGGTCGGCATTCTTTGTTGAAAAGATCTGACCCATGTATCCATTACGAAGAGCGTCAGTTATAGAGTTATAAATTCTAACTCTAGACTTTCCTGGGGTGGTATGAGATTTCTTCTGACTGCTTTGCTGGATAGCTTCCCTACCCTCTTTAGAACCTCTTCCCTTCTCAGTCTTTCTCTCTGTTATTGAAATCTCTTCTAAAAGGGATATAAAGTCTTTCATTTTCCACCATGCTTTCTTTGAAGTCTTGCGATACAGCTTTTAAGCTTTTTACTTCCCCCAGGCATATTAACTCCTAAATTTCCAGCAGTCGTGGCACCAGAAGATATCTCTTCCATTATTTGTTTAGCCTCCACAATCAAAGTTGAAAGTCTTTCTACTAAATTTGTTAGTTTAGACTCTGAAGATTCTTTTATTTGCAATGCTGTCTTTTTAGGTTGTGACTTCTTTCCTTCCAACACTAATGAAACATAATCATCAGACACTTCAATTTTGCTAACGTCAGGAGCACCAACATTTTGTAATGTTGATTCCTTAAGGGCGGGCTTTAAAGCTTGTGATGGATTTTTTGCCATGTCCTTTAACAGATCCATGGCAAAACTACCTACTGAAATATCTGGTAAAAATTTATCGCTCATGCAGTTAGACCAACTGTCCTAAGTTAGCCTCACTTCATCTCAGGGCCAGTCGTTGACGGTTGTGCATTGCTGCTCTTCTTGTGCATCTTCGCAAGGAAGGCGGGCATCTTCGTGTCCTCGCCCTTGGCCTTACCCTTTTCCTTACCCTTGTCCTCGCCCTCATCCTCGCCCTCATCCTCGCCCTCATCCTCGCCCTCATCCTCATCCTCATCCTCACCCTCGTCCTTGCCCTCGTCCTTGCCCTCCGTTAACTGAGACATCTCGTCTATGATGTCAATCATAAGATCAATGTGCTCTGAGAGCTTATCATCGCTGATAGGGGCCTCAAGGTGTGACTCGCAAAGGGGGCAAACATGAGCCTCCTCGTTTACAACCTCAACTGGGGCATCCTTAGTGGCGGGCTGCTCGACCGTCTCATCAGCCTTAGGGGCGGCGTCCTCATTTAACTTGATCCCACCCTTATTCCAAAAAGCTTGGCTAAGGATCTGATCAACCTCTTCTTTTAAAACATTGTTCTTCATAATTAAAAAAAACCTCTTATCCGATAATTAATTACCTACTACTATTTACTAGAGTAATTAAACTAATTTAATAAAATTTTAAAATTAGTTAACAAACACCTTATTTGCTTCATTGGCTCCAACCTTGTCCCCACAGGAAAGGGCTGCTCCACTAAAAGACATTCCTATTAAAGAAGGGCCAACTAAAACATTAGTGCTGCCCCCGGTTACAATTGGTTCATGGTCTGTATCGCCACAGCTAACATTGGCTGAGATGTAAGCATCTCCAACTAAAACAGGGGCAGATGAAGCAGGCCCAATAAAAACTAAGGCTGCCGCCCCAGGCCCTTGCATACCCAGTAGATGCGTAGTTGCCTCGTGACAATGTTCAGTTGGCGGGATGCTAGGGTCTATTATGGTTGCTGCTGCTGGCATATTATTTTAATGAATTTTTAAAGTCTATTCTATCTGCTTCTGTTATTATTATAGAGTCATTAGGCACGGTTGCTGATTCAGGAATTCCGTAATATATTGTAGTATTTGCATCAGTTATAATATTGTTAACAAATACTCCTTGAACAAAGCCATGCTCTATCTTTGATATTAAATATTGAGAATTAGTGTACATTAATTTTCCAATATCATTCAGAGTCATTCTTCTATAAATGTCATACCAACTTAAAAATCCATATTGACTACCAGAAGTGTCTTTTAAATATAAAGCAACAGTTGCAAGCTTATCAGTTAAATTTAATAAATTTGATTCTGGTGAATTAACTCTAAATTCAGGGTCGGGCTGCGTAGAGCTAAACCCCACAGGGAAGGAATAGTAAGAATTTAAAAACTCCTCAGAGCTAGCATCAAATGAATAAAATAACCCTTCTAAATCTTTATTTAAATATTTTTCATAAAGACCAACACTATCAGTTCCAAACTGTAAAACAACTTTATGAGTAGACAGCAGTGGAGATTTAATAAGTAAATCTGTTTGATCTATGGTAGGCTTTAAACTTAAAGTTCTTATGACAGCAGAATTTGAGTAGTCTTCAAATTTAGACTTACCATTGAATGGATTGTGCTTTGATCCACACCCAGGTAAAAGAATGAGACCTTGTGGCAAACTTCTTAATATTAATTTATTGGAATTTAAAGTTGTTTCTCTATTTAAAGCTTTTACACTAAAGTCCTCTATCTCACAATATACAGAGCTAGAGTCTCTCGCATAGTGAATAAACGGATCCCTGTAATCAACATTTATCTTTGATAAGTTAAAACAATTATTTATTGAATGTTTTATAGCCTCTTCGGTTGTTACTCTTATATAATTTGCTGAAGTTGTAGTAACCATTATTTTTGTTCCTATAATATCCCCAACAGAAGACATATCAAGAATAAAGTACATCAACTCTACATCAGCAGAAGAGTTATAAGTCGAAGTAAATTCGTGATTATTTAAAGGCGAAGTTGACGTTAGCCTAAGAGAAGAATCTGCACCTAGTAATCCAAGAATTAATTCCCTATCTCTTGTATTTAAATAATAAGAGTTGGATAGCTCGTTATATGTTGGGAGAGGATACTCCTCTCCATTTATTAATAGCGAAGAAAAATAATATCCTGCCCCATCACCAAACTGAGTCTCTATAGAACTTGCGGATGGAATATCTATTAATGCTGGTAATTGCTGGGTTGGGATGCCATTATTTGTAACTAATAGAGGTTCTGAAGTTCCATCTATTTGAAGAACATCTATCTTACATTTTAAATCTTCTGGAAGAAATCTCATTCTTCTAAAATCATTTCTTTCGTTTTCATGTAACTCTACTTTTTCATAATCTGGGTTTATAGAAGTTTCTTCAAATATCGCTAAAGAAGTGCTCATCGTAGCTTGAGATTCCTGCGTTCTCCCTAATGAATAGAAGTTGTCATTTTCTTGTTTATTGGCTACGTTAATAAAAAATGATGAATCAAATTCATTTAATGTTCCTTGCAACAAATGAGATTTTATTGTGTTTAAAAAAACAGAAAAATCAATTTTTAATCCACCCTCTCCGTGAATATTATTTAAGCTTTCATACAAAAAAGGGTTTAGACTGATAGAAATTTTCTCAATACTAAGATTAGATATATGTCTTTCATTCCACGCAGCGGTAGAGTTTTGCATATCTAAAAAATATTTAACTTCCTCCGCTACTTCGGTAGAGAAAATGTCTACTCTATGTTGATTTTCAACTAATTTTGTTACTGGAGTAACTGGAATTTTAAAAAAATTGTAAATTTGATTGTATAGCGGTGTCGATCCAGCCGCCGTGGCAGGATTGAAGTAGGTTGCTGGAAAGTTTGGAGTTTGGGGGCTACCACTATTAAGACAATCTTCTTGCAATAAATTAGAAAGTCTTGTGGTTAAATTCCCCCCTGTTGTATTTATTGGAAAACTCTCGCTTCCTTCATTTAAATTTGTCGTTAAATTATACTCTAAGGATGCGTTTACTAGCTGAGGGTTGTTACTTGGAAATAAAAATTGAGATGGGTTTGGCTGTACTTGAATACCAAATCTTTGACCTCTTCCTGAATTAAGATTATATCTATACTCTGCTCGTGTAACAAATGCATTGCCTGATATTTGAGGTCCTCGGCCCACGCCTCTTCTTCTTGCCTCTGCCGGAACAAATTGTGGTGGAGTTCTTCTTCTAGTGACTCTTGGCCTTCTCGGTCTTGGGGGAAGTTGTGGTGGGGGTGGTGGTGGTGGTGGGGGTGGTGTAGGTGGAATTAATATCGGCCCCCCTTCTTCGGCATCAGGTAGGAGAGTACCAGTGACACATACCGGCAGAGTTAGAACGGGGGTTACTATGTTCCCATTTGGAATGTAGTTTGTATTTACCGTATCAGTTATGGAATTTCTTGCTTCAAACCCCGGTAAGAGATTTCCACAAGGTAAAGATCTAGGATATCCAATGGAAGTCATTTATTTATAGGGCTAGTACCCAGTAATTAATGATATAGTATTATTGTTGTGAAAAATAGTAGGGCAATTATAGCCGGGTTGGATTCCAATAATTTCAAACTTTACTGATGGATATAGAGCTATTCCATAGTTGGTGTTTCCAAATGGGTCAGGACCTAGAGAGGTATCCCCCACAAAAACTCCGGCTCCACCGCCAGGGATCGTTGTCGATCCGGCTGGCTTGTGTCCTGCGGTACGAATATCCTCAGATATCTCCCTAGTCATAACTAGGAATCCATTGTAGTTCTTCGCCCATCTTTCAGAAAGAGGATTTACTGTATTCCTATTCACACCTAAATGCCCCAATGGGAATGTAGCTCTATTATCACTGAACGGTCTGCCTCCTATACGATTAGCTAAGGCCACGTTGCCGGCGGGTTCGGTCAACCCGCCGGGGTATGTGTACAGCGGGCCATTTGGCCCTCCATGAAGTTCTTTTAATTTTATCGCCCATACACAAAAAATTGTAAATTCAATCAAGTTATTTCTTTTTTCTTTAGTTACAATTATATCTGACGGTCCATTCTTACAAGTGCAATTATGATAAGATGCTCTTAAATGAAAATCACTTGCCCAAGGAGCCTGAAAAGGATCTATTACGAGTCTTTTCTTTACGAAACAAAACGTAAAATCATTGTGATAATTTCCTTCTCCTGCGTAGTTGCCGTGCCCGCCGTGGACCCACGGATAGTCGGCATGATTAACAGTAGAGCCGAACGGAGCTTCGTAAGTATTTTCAAAGTGTCCCTGGTGAGCCTGTACCATAGAATGGAGAGACTGACCGTTTTGAGAACCGGGTACTATATAATCATCTAACCAAATCTTAAACAAATTATCAAACCAACTAGCCTTTGTTATTGGAGTGCCACCCCAATTGGAAAAAACGTCAAAATTAATTATATTTATCCAATCCATATGTGTACGAGGGGTATAGTTAATAGTGCCTTGGTTAGGGTTAAGAACAGTCTGATGAACATGAGATAAGGGGATCCAATTCGCTACGTCCCACCCTGGATCCAAATTTATCTCATTAGGGTAATTATATTTCTGCCTAACTATGTTAACAAGTTGGGCCCCGTGAGCACTACCTGCCAAGCCCGCGCCAATGATGTTGCCACCGAGGATTCTTCTTTCCACATCCATCAGAGCCCCTTCAACGCCGTAAAAAAGTCCTCCAAGTATATAACCAGTCTTAATGATTTTAGGATATTCGACAGGGAATGGTGGTATAGTAGCGGCAACTTCGGTAAGTCTATCATTAATATCTTTAATCGGAAGATCAACATAAGCTTGAGTTGCAACTGGGTTAGCTAATGATATTTGTGGATGAGCAGCGGCTATACCAGCCCTTTCATTGTATGCAAGCTCTGTTGTTCTAAAGAAAGGTCTTATGTCAATTAAATCATTAGAAGTAAGAATAGGGATATTATTTTCATTTTGTGATGCTCCGGCTCTTACAACAACGTAGGCTAGGGGAAGTATTGACTGACCTAGCAAAGCCATGTGATTATTTTCTACATTATCCGCCAAAGTTGGAGCAAAATTTAATAAATCATCGGGAGATGGAAAAGATCCTTTTACGCCGCTAAATCCAAGATTTTGATTTAATGTGTCAGCATGAGATGCTAACATCAAATTATTTCCATCCTCATCTTGCAGCGGAATTGTGTGTCCGTAATCTAGATGACTTAGGGATAGATCCCTTGAAGACCTTTTATTTAGACCAAGCCCCGCTCCCTTTACAATACCTAGCTGGGGGGTGTAAATTTTTGTAGGAGTATTTCCACCGTTTACAAATTTTGCAATAGTTGCAGCAGAAGTATCTATTGGTTTTGAATATACAAACAGTAAATCTATTCTTTGATTAGCTTCTTGAATAAGTGTTTTTTGTCCGCTTGAGTCAAAATAGAAATGATCCTGAGGATTAAACGGCGGTATTTCTATGGAAAGCTCTTCAGGAATATCTACTATAGAAGTTCTAGCGACCCCTCTCCATTTTTTAATAAACCCGCTCTCTAGTACAGGAAGACTAGCGTACCCTAACTCATTACCAGAAGCTGATTGCCCAGGTAAGAAATCAAACTTTAAACCTCTTACAGTTGATGCATCATAGAGTGGACTGAACACTCCATTTCGGATGTACAGCCTTCCTTTGTACATTGGATAGGGCCATTTCCCACCAAAGTCTAATGCTTCAAGTCTAGCTTCATTGTACCCAGCCCCACCGGACAACATCAATGGTGATACTGTATGATGCCATGCTGAGGCTTTGGTAAAAATTCTTTCAACTAAACCGTTTAGTGCCAGAGAGTCTTCTGCTACAACCCCTTTAACCTTATCAATTATTTGTTGAATATAAGCGTGATTATTTGTCTTTTCAGTGACAATATCTTCATAGGTTGGAATTACATTAAGTAATTGCATTGGTTGAAGATTAAATACGTCATTTATTCTTGCGGTGTATCTCCCTGGCCTTACATAGACTACGTTATCTGATCCGTCAATGTAAGGTTGAAGTTCTGTAAGTTTATCTCTACCTACTCCATGTTGGCTAGGATTCATCTTTTCTAATTGATCCTTGAGCCAAAGATCGTTTTGTTGGAGTTGTTTAAGAGGTATATTATCAACTTCATAGTAAATTGGATCGTTGGCTTTGAAGTATCTGATTGGATCAGTGAATCTGTAAGAACTTTGAGCGAATATTACCATTAGTTGTCCCTTTGTAAATCAAAAAAGTTTGGTGATCTTAATCCCTTAGTATTGTAAGAACTTCCGAATTCAACATCGTCGTATGGGTAGTAGATTGAAACCAACTTTGCATTTCCAGATTTTCCTGTAGAACAATGTTTAGCATTAGCAAACAAATCTGAAGAAGACTCATCTAAGAATACTCTGATAAATCCTCCGTTGTCCATTATACTAGACCCATAATAGTACCCAGATGGGACTATATTATTAGATGAGTTCCTTTGCAAAGCTATTTTATAAATAGAACTCAAATTATCTGCGCTACAGATTAATGAAGAAGATGGTTGATACCCCTGAGAATAGATTTGTGGTATTATATCATTCGTTGTTGAGCTTAAGTCTGTAAAAGCGTTAGCAACAGGATTAACAGAGAAATACAACCTGAACACACCATAATTTAAGGCAGAAGAAGTTCCAAAAGGATTTGCAGACGCTGGGGCTGCTCCAAAGTAATCAAGGATTGAGACGGAGCTTGTGTCTTGGGTTCCCGAAGGAAGACCTGACGCTATGCCGCCCGTACTAGATCTCCATACCCCCGAAGGCCCAACATAGCCTGCTGCTCTTGGATAAAGACCCTGTACAGAGGTGTAGGAAGATTTTAATTGAGACGTATCTGCTATATTCCAAATAAATGTTTTGAAACAAAGTCCACCATTAGCAGCAGGAATGGAATTATCATAATAAGGTGCCGAGGAATTCCACCACCCAGCAGGGAAGTTAACATTGTTAATGTTAACCAAGCTATTGTTCAAAGCTCTTACACAATATCCCCCGTTCGTTACTGAACTAAAATCGTTTATAGGAGTGTTATAGTCTTTTAAGTAATAAAGATTTTTAGAGTTTTCGGCCAAATCGAAAGCCTTAGCATTTGAAATATATGGATTATCCGCCCCTGGAAATCCTACAGCATAGGAACCTATTGGATTTGGATAGAATTGTAATGATCCAGCACTTACATATGCCTCAAGGTACTCCATGTTTTGACTATAGTCTATCCCACTACCCACTCTATTACTGTAAAAATTCCCGGTTGTATCCCATGATGTTTTAAATGATCCTAAATCTTTGGCATTAAAAACTGAATTATTGTCTAAGACTACGCAAGACCTTGTAGCGTGAAGCTCGACAGAAGTATGATTTAAGTTGTTACTCAAATCAATTGAGGATATATCCAAAATATCTATACCATTTAAGCTATATGGATTTATATTAATAGTTGAATTATTCTCAGCTAATAAATCAATTCCATATTTAGCTATAACAGTGGGACCATTAAATTCTATTTTTGAGTTATCACCAGCGTAGCAACCAGCGATATTCTTTTGGTTAATTCTTTCTGAGGGGCCTATTATGCGAGTTGCGGCAAGCCTTGTTCCAATTAACTTTGCAAAAGAATTATTAGTTACTGATAATTCAGACCCTTTTGCTATAGGGGCATCCCCAACATGGTCCGCATTTCTCTTAAGGAGAGGTCCAATTAACACAACATTTGAATTATTAGTTAGTTCAATAGCTGGAATTGGTGCCATATTATTATTGTGGATAAGTTTTGCTCCTATAGTTTGACAAAATTCTATTTGATCATAGATAGAATCCATATTAGAAGTAATCACAGGATTCATTTTTGAATTAGAAAGAACTATGTGCTGACCATTACCGCTAAAGTATAGTGGTCCGTTATTTTCAGGAGCATAATTTCCATAGGGGGATAAATTCTTTCCATAAATAATATTAGAATTATTTGCTTCTATGGCAGTTTTTTGATTATACATCATAGAAAGCTTATCTATTTCAAATACAGATGAGTCTAGTTTGATTCCATTAAGGTTTTCAAATACACTTAGTCTACCGTCGAAAGATAACTTAGAGTTGGTAAGCTTAATTCCGCACCCCACGTTACCCTGAATATTAATATTTATGGTGTGTCTGTAATGATTAGAAGAACTAGCCATAAATGTATCGCCACCTTGGAGTATTGAATTATTTAAAACAATACCATTTGAATTTTTGCTAAAATCAAAAATACAATTAACATTTACATAAGGATCAATATCTGTGAAATAATCTTCGGCTGCCTCGATAATATAATTTTTGTAAAGAGGGCTTAGGAATTCTCTCGTAGAATTTATAGTAATTGTACTATTGTTTGATAAAATTCCGGCAGCCTTATCATAATTTGTATAGCCTAAAGTTGAGTCGTATGAATCATAAAATATTTTTGAACTCCATAATCCAGTTAGTCTATTACCAGTTGAATCAAAATCGTATATTCTATTAGCTACACAACCTCTTAACAAATTTACATTTGAGTCATTAAATAAGAATCCGGCCTTCCTATGCCTTACAGATACAATATTTTCTAAATTAATATTATTAGAATTAGCAACTTCAACTCCATAATAATTTGTAGATCTATTGTAGCCACTACCATCTACAAAGAAGTTTCTAATGTATATTGGACCTTCACAGTTATTAACAATAATTTTATCTAGCCTATTTCCGAATACTAAGCTGTTAACCCCATGAGTATTGTTACTTGTATGATCATTTAAGTATAGGTGATGAGAGTTACCGTTTATTAAATCTATTGTGCTGGAATCATAAGTAAATATACCATCTGCTATTTCCGCATTTAAATCATATGGGGTAAATTGAAATCTATCTGGTAAAGCTGGGCTGGCTGCTGCAAATGCAATATTTTTGCTTGCTATACTTAAAGTTGGTCTAGTGTATTTTGAATTATACCCATTTGAAATTAACGGCTGAGAAATAAATGCATTAAAATTTGAAGTTAGTCGGGTATCATTAGTCGCACTACATATTGTTGTAGAAATACTTAAACACGAAGCAGCTAGCAGACTTTTCTGTGCTCCGACATTATAGTCTTGAAATGTACCTGTTTCAACACCTATAGCTGAGTAATATGAATATTTATTATTTAGAACTGAACTAGCATAATTCATTCCTAATTCATCATGAACACTTCCATAATTATAGGACGCAGACACCACTGCAAGTGATTTTGAAAAAGTTCTGTTAATTATTTCTAATGAACCCCTAGGTCCAAATCTGAAGTTATTTAAAACTAGATCACCTAAAGCACCGAAGTTTCCAACTTCAATAATGATTGGAAAATTAATAGTCTCTGGAAGAGCGTCGATTGCGGCACTGAGACTTCTGAAGATATTCTTGTTGCAGCTTATGGCACTGTCTGGGGCATCGGCTGAGACCGCGAGAACTACTCCAGGGATGCTTGATGTTGGATACCCAATCTTCTCCCACAAATAGAAAGTTCTCTCCTCAAGATCGTAAACAGGCATATTATCCTGTTCCCAATTGTAGAATGCACTTGAATCAAACTTTGTAACCTTGTCGGTCCAGCAGTGAAAAAGCTTTACAGTGCTACTGGTTGTATAAATATCTTCTTTAATAAACATTTTAGAAAGTTAAACTCCATCTAAAAACAAGTGCAAAATCGTCAGTTTTTCTAACATTATCAAATGATCTGTAGGCTACTAAAATCGGAGCCGTAGGACTTGATTTTTTTATATTTTTTATGAACAAACCGATCTCATTTAGGTAGGCTATAGAGGATCCTCTACTTAAATTATTACAAGACTCTTGATCTATAAATATAGTAAATCTAACTGTATTATCATCAATTCTAGTAATTTGATGTTGTGGAATCAAACCATACCATTTGTATGTGGATACAATAGAATTATTAATTAATTGATAAGCAGATTCTGTAAGTATGTCCCCAGCCCCCTCTGTTCCAATATATTCAGATAGACTAGATAGTGGAGATGACAAACTATTTGTTTGATATACCTCGTTATCCGCACCACCAGATACCCCGACTTGAAATCTATCTATTTGATAATCTAATACAGAGTCAGATCCAGACAATGAGAATAGATGTGCCAGTGACATCCCCATGCCTGAAACAATTACGTTATGATCATCAAAAACAACTTCTTCAGAGCCATTTGAAAATAGCTTTGATATTTTTAAATGACCTTTTATCTCAAGTTCATCAATTATGTTCTTTATCATACAAAATACAGTTCCCAATTTAAAGTAAGCGCAGGACCCTGATATGGGTAGTCATGTGTAAAATTAAACCCTGAAGATACTCCAAAATCATTAACAGTTAATAAATTTTTGTTAAAAGTCTTTTTAGCAAAAAGTTTATATTTTCTTATATTATTTAGATAGTTAAATGAATAAGGAGGGGTTTTACCTTCACTTAATAATGTTTTTAAATCTAAGTACCAAAGCCCTATGTGGTAAAGCCCACCAAATAAACTTAAAGATCCGGCATCCCCTTGAGCTATGTATATTTTATAGGTAACTTTATTTGGGAAAGTTCCGGCCTCAATTAATCTAACTGCCCCCTTAGTATTATCGTTAGTTAAAGTTGCGTGATAAGTTGCATCTCCACTAGCAAAAGTTAAGAATCCAGAAGAGTCCATTAACTTATATTCATTAAAGTTGCTATACAAAGTTCCCGAATAAATTACGCTGGTAGATGGGCTTAGTTCTGAGGACACTGCCCAGTACTTAAATCCGTGACCTGACGGAGCAAAACAACCTATCAAGTGAGCGTGAGAGCTTAAATTTATAGAAACCGCAGAATTTAAACAATGTCCTATATCAACAACCCCAGACGAATAATTAGGTAAAGTAGATTTAGACTCTAGCCTTGTATTTAACGGAGAGGGTGATTCTGGTAGAATTCTATAAATATGTTCTAATGAGATTTCCGTAGCCGATGTGTGGTAGCTTGATGCTGTTAGTGGTTGATAAGACACAACCTTTATTGCAGTGTTAGACGGGATAACTGATTGTGCTGATGGGTTTAAAATCTTATGAGCATGAAATTTAAAGCCATCGGCGTCTTTCCCAAAAGAAACAGCTTGAATGGTATAATTAGATGCATCAAGAATAGCTGACGCAGAGGATATTGAAGCCAAGCTTCTCTCTGCGGTAAGCACATCGACAATTAGTTTTCCTGCTCCATCTACTAGCATTTTAATTATTGTAAGTTAAATTAGTTATACCGCCGGTTGTTCCTGTCACAGAATAAGTATTCCAGAATGGAGATTCCACATAGTTTATTCTACTACCACCACTCGTTTCATAAACTCCACTTGTATATGGAGCAGACCTACTTGCATATCCAAACTCACTTGTATAAGCTCCTGCAATTTCGTTAAAATATCTTATTATAGATTGTAAATGATTCCTATTTATATCTACTCTATATTCTTTACAATAAATTTCTCCCATCGTAGAGCCATTTGGCGTACCAGTTACAAATATCTTAGACAAGTTATGTAAAGTTAAATCCATTAAATTTAAATCATAATATAATGTAAATTTGTTTTTATCTTTAGCATCGCTGAATATTTCAATGACATATCTTTGATTAAGTCTGTGGACATAATTTGATACATTTTCAAAATAATCAATTGGGACATTAATATATTTATTTTTTGTATTAAAAGTTAATTCTAATTGATTGAAATCTGATTTGTCTAAAGATGCAATAGTATCGTTTTCTTTATTTTTATTTGCAATTAATATAAAGTTGTTACATCTTATAGAACTACTATTTAAGTCTCTAATAAGTTCTGGCATAGAAAGCTGATGGCAGTAGGTAGGTACGAGAGTCGAGTTTGTTACTAAACTAGCATCATGCTGTTTCCACTCTCCATTCTTCATAAAGGTCCATATCTTATTTCTTTCTGGTTTCGTATGTATCCAGAAGTTAATAGCTCCCCCGCCGAATACCTCTCCATTTAAAGTTGATATTAAAGCCTTGAGGTTAAGTTTGAATTCGTGATCAGGAGTCAAGAAGTTTGTAGGAACATCAAATCCGTCATTTGAGTAGTGAGTGTACTTCCCTATATCAAAAATCATTCTACTGAATGAATTTATTGATTTTTGTTTTATAAGAACATTATCATGAATTAATGGATTATACCTATGTCCAAATTTCTCAGAGCCCACTACATCTAGGACTGCAAAGCTGTTATCCCGGCTGCACCCAGACGGGTGGCAGAATTCCATATGGCTTATAATACCAGAATTTCTAAATTCTCTTTGGATTGTTGAATTGTCTTCTCGGTATATTGTTGCATCTTCTATCGTTGATGCAACAAAAGTTCCAGAAGAATTTCCAGACACAGAAAACAATGGGCTAGTTGCATAAAATTCATAAATATTATCAAGGCTAGATGTAATGTACTGAGCATACTGATTTGCAAAATTACCTTTTACTAGCAGATCAGAATTGTACAACAAAGATCCAAATGTATGCCCAAAAATGGTTGGTCCATTCAGATTTACTAGCCCACCACCAACTCTGTGTCTATTAAAGTTGTGGGTATAATTTTCATATAGTTTGTGGAAATCTCTACCAAACTTAAAGTTTATATAATTATCAAATGAGTTTGGAAAAGCCCCGCTATAAATTGTTGCACTATTAGCGTAACTTTGGAGATTGTCTTTCCACATAGAAGTCTTAGCATATTCCCTACGCCTTCCTGCATAATAAGCTGAGGCTTGAACTACTTTAGCCTGCTCTTGAATGTAGTGTAATGTGGCTACAAACTTATCTAGTTGCCCTCGGTCTAAGAAGCTGTCAGTTCTAGCCAAAGTCCCAAGCCAAGCGTAGAAATATCTTTCTCCAATCTCATCTAAAGACTCATCATTAAAGTGAATATTTGATAATGTATAATTTTCTGCGGAGAAATTTCCACTTATACTGTACGATGGAATATTAAGTATATTTGAGAAAAGTAATACCCCTGGTGGTGATATTGGGGAGGAATTAGATTCAAATAATGGTTCTTCTACAAATCCATTTATATCATCAAAATTTAACAACTGCCCATATTGATCTGTATTTAAATTTTCTTGCCCTTGGCGTACGACAGATGTAGATGACCATGACCATGTTCCAAATGAACCCGACAAGAAGTTTTCACCTCCAGCTATCCCAAATGTAGCAAACGTGGTCGCTAAAGCAGTCTTAGTTCCCCCTCCAAACTCAAGAAGTCCTGGGGATGGTTCCCAGTATCCATTAGGAAAGTAAAATCTATCTGGCTCTGATCCTTGTCCCATTTCATCCGCAATCTTGGATCTTAATATCTTAAAATTAATTGGAGATGGAAATTTTGCTTTTACTGTATCTAAGAAATAAGCTGTGGCAGCAGAAAATGCTATGGCACTTACATCATTTTCTTGCCCTGTTCCTGCCTCGGATTCTCCTTGAGCCCAAATCAAAGCAACATTTCTAATATTAGATGACCCACCTAATGAGTTTACAGCAGCGTCTACAACATTATTAAATCTCTTGTAGAGAGCATTGGTAAAAGTATTACTAGGGCACCAACTGTTAACAGCACTACTATTCACTACAAGAGAATTATCAGAAGCAAATTTTACAATATAAGTATTCTTGGCTAACTCACTCTTTTGGAGTAGTTCACAGAATTTTACCTCAGGACCCCAGAAATCTGATCCGTAACTAAATGGGACACCAGTAAAAGAGTTATCATATAGTGGATTTAAAATTTGAGTGTTACCAAAAGGAATTACAGTATCTACGAAAGCAGACGCTTCGATATCCCAATAATTAATTCCACCCACAGAATCTCTCTGCCTTGTTCCTGCGCCGTTCATATTACTTTGGCCTGCCATAATAACTAAATTCTTTGTAGGCCCAACTTCTGACCATCCACGAGCAGGGACGGTATTACTTACATTATATCCATAGTAAGAATTACTAGAATCAAGAGTATTACACTTTGAATATATTTCTGGTATATTATTGTAGTCAGGGATTGAAACAAAAGTCATTGAGCTTGGAACTAGCCCTAATGGAGTTTTTGTAGTTGAAAAGTTATAATCATAAGATACTGGCATATTAAACCCAGTACGATCATAGAAACCTCCCTTAGGGAGTATAAACTTTAAATCTCTTCTACGGTGTGATCTTCTTGGTAAGGTAGATGAAACTAAAGCATCAAATCTAATAAGGCTATCTGATAAACTGTCTACATTGGACCTAGAGAAGGTTGCGGTGGATGTTGGTGTGAGTCCTCTCTTATAAGTCTTCATAGCAATAGCGGATGTTCCAAACCCAGCTATTGATGCCCCGCTGGCATAAGTTATTGCAGCGTAATCCTGTTTAGCGACTCGGATGTATGGGCGAATAGCCTCCAGGTAGCCTTCAAAGTCCTCCGCAGACGATCTCGCAATAATCTCTGGTACTGCCTTTGCTGGAGAAAAGTCTTTAATTGTTTGTGATGTTATAGTAAGTATTTCAGGCGAATCTGCCTCTAATGATGATTTTCCAAAATCAAAGCTTGAAGTATCTATAACAATTTGAAAGTGAGATGATTTTCCATTCCACAAAGATAAATACTCAGTTTTCGTATCCGACAAATCTCTAATAATTGAATCCCAGTTGGGGGCATACTCTGCACTTGGAGTAAACATTAAAAAACTATTTTTAAGAGAATAGTCTTCATTAGTTCCCAAAGTGTATTTTAATATGTAATTTTTAACTTTTTCAGCAAATGTAATTGGGACTCCAAAACAAATTAATTTATCTTCTATAAAAGAAACTAGCTCTTTAGTAATTTTTACAGTTCTATAGTATGGAATTTCTTCAAAAGGCGGAATTTTATTTATTTTATTTCTATATTTAAAAATAAAATCTGGATCGTCTACCCTAAATCTTCTTCCACCAAATAGAAAGTTGTCTGGAAATGCAGTGGCAAGGTCTGTTAATATGTTGTCAACGCACATTCTTATATTTTCATCAAAACTACTTAAGCTGTAGTTAGTGACTCCTAGACTTTGAGCTTTAGTCTGAGTCCAAGTAGAAAAATTTTGAAGGAATGTAGACTCTGTTGCTAAAGAATAGTGAATTAAGAATGGGATATAAGATTCCCACATTTCTGTAATTAAAGAGCTAGCACTTAGTATATCTTGTCCGAAAATAGAATCTGCAATAAGACTTACACACTTCTTAGTTCCCACCGCTCTGTAAATATCAACAGCATTCGCTATTTGGAGTCTCCACCGATCAGGTTCGGAGCCAAATAACTTCCACCCTATTAAGTTTGCTAGTAATGGCAAGTATTCATCTGGACATTCATTTATGTCATACAATGCTTCAAGTCGATCAACTTGATTAGAGTAATCTGCAAAGGCAAACGACATTGCCTTTATTAATTTTATAAATGGCCCTTGTAGATATTTTTTAGTTATTAAAAACGAGTTTTGCAAATAATCGTCAATAGCATTTTTTACTCTAACATCTCCATCATCAATATAAAGTGGAGAGTATAGAACATCAACTAAAGTATTAAGTTTAGTAAGCTGCTGCGTTCCACTTGTAAACTGTGAACTTGTATTACTAGCTATAGGTAAAAAATCTTTAGGAATAACATTAATAGAACTCCACGACTGAGTGGTGTAGTTACGCCAAATATATTCAGTCAGTCCCCTAATACCATCATTGGTTTTTAATGTTTTTGCTGTGTAAGTATTGTTTGTTAAGATATCCAATACATAAGACGATGGATTGTACTCTAAAGATTCACCTCTATTTAAAAAATAGAGCCAAGATAAATTCGTTATTAAATAATTATGTGTTTGTTCTTTTGTTGCGCCCTCTACAAATATCAATGTTGGATTATTTGTTCTTATTCCAGGTAGTAGAGTATTCTTTAAATAATCTCTGAATTCGTCACTAGAATTAAAATCTCTTAATGACTTGTTTAATGGTAATAGTATTTTTCTTTCAAAATCGTTAATGTCTATATCAGTAAGATTATTTTGTTTTACAAAGAATTGAGCTATGCCCTCAGGAGTATTCATTCCACTATAAACTGTCCCAGTAACTCCACTAATAAAAAGTATGCTATTTATATTTCCAATTACATTTAAATGAGAATTTATTAATTGATCTATGATGTCAATTTCATTATTTTTTAATGCATAGTCTTCTTCATAATACATTGACGGAATGACATACTTCATTGCGTCGCTGTAATTTGACTTGTGGTACTGACGATTATCTATGAACTTAATTGGACTAGACATAAACAATATTTAATGTATAATTATTTAATTGAACTATCTCATTAAAGTTTACTTGAATAGTTTCTGAAACATTGTCTATGGTAGCGAATCTAACCTCTTCGACTTGGAATATTGAATACATCAAGTCCTGAGGATTAAATACTTTTCCAAAGTCATTGTTGTCCATATTGAAAAATGCTTCGATAGTATTTCTAACTTTTTGTCTAATAGAGGTCTCATTGAACTGATACTTCTTATCCAATCTAAGAGTTATTTGAAGGTCTAAAGTTCTTATTAAACCATCTACAACCACCACCTCATCAGTAAGCATCTTTTTATCATCTATTGCTAAAAGGATTTGACGCTTATATTCTGGTGTAGCTTTTCTTAGCTGTAAATTATTAGCTTTTTCAAGAACATATAGATCAATTATATTAGCAGAAGAGTAAGCTCTTCTTGTGACCGCAGTGGCTTTGCCTATTGACCCATAGGAGCTAATGTAGCTGTTAACGAATGCTTTGTAATCGTTCAATGTTACTAAGCGATTTTGAGTTCTAAACATTAAAGGTCCGTACCGCTTGGCATTTTCTGCTGTTTCCGCATCGGACCCACCAGTTCCTATTGAAGTATTTTGTATAGTTGCTTGGTGTGTAGTAGTTGATTCTCCGTTAGTAAAAGTTAAAGAAACTGGGGCATTAAGTACTCCCTTTCCAATATTTCCTCTTGTACCGCCCCCAGTTCTGTAAAGTATAGTGTAGCTATCCCCAATAGCGGGGGTTTTACCTATATTACTGTCTCCAAAAACTACAGTACCCCCATAATTATCATTAGACAATAATTGGAATACTCGTTGGGATGGTCCTGATGCATAAAATATATTATCAACTTGAACATACTCACCGCTGGTAGCGGATTCTCCATTTATTATAACTTGTAAGCTCCCTTCAACAATAGGAGATTGTGCAAGAGAAACATTTTTTAACGATTCTGTATCTGAGAATGTTCCACGTTCGATAACTAAAGATCCCTCTAATAAAACTAGACTGGAGAATGTTGTAACACTCCCTTCCTTTTCTGAGTTGTACACTACAATATCAGCGGTAGGAGTGGCTGTATCTATGTCCCCGTCTGCTGCGATCTTATACAGGGTGTACGTTAGTGGTAATCCATCTTCTGGGGAAGTTATAGTAACTGATCTATCCTTTGCAGCTATTGTTATGTAACTGTTAGGGGAATTTGTCCATGTAAAAGGGAGTGTCAGTTTGGAGTCCGAAGCGGCAGATATCGGACCCCTCATCCTAATACCAATAAGTTGCAATAAATTTTTAATACTTGACCTAGATCTAGCAGTTTTTAAAAAATTCTCATTAGCTAAATAATCAGCTTTGTAGGACAAAACATGGCCCATGTAGGCTATAAGTTCTATGAGCATCATTCCAAAGTCTGATTCTGAGAAGTAATTGTAATCAAGCGGGTAGACCGCTTGAATATAACGAAGCAAAGAATCTCTAAGAGTTACGAAGTCAGTAGAAGCAAAATTTATATAGTTTCTCTTATCAACATCATCTGATGTTAAGAGTTTCATGAAGTCAGAATTTGCTGTGCCACGAAATTTCATTATTGTATATTTAGGGTTATGTCAAAAGCAATACTATCCACAACATTCAAAGTGCAATAAATCTTTACAATTAAGACTTGTCCACTTTGATTACTTGAAGTTTGACCTGGGAATATTTGAATTTTATTTACAGATATTCCCCTAGCATACCTAGAAAACGACTCTAAAATTTCTCTTTTTATTTGACTAAAAGTTGCTTGATCCATTGGCTCCATAAGAAATCTTCTTAGGTTGGTTCCATATGAGGGGAGCATTACTCGTTCTCCACGGGAAGTGGATAGAAGTTGTTTTAAATGTCCTTTTGCAAGCTTAACATCAGAACACCTAGTTAAAAATTTTCTAGAATCAATGCCTCCTAAAGGGAATGAAAATCCATAAGCTTTGTTCACATTCCTTTTTTCTAAAAGAACGGGTGGCTTAGGAACGGTAGATCCATAAATTTCTATTGTTTGGTTTAATGCCATAATTATAACTTAGAAACATCAATGTTTTTAAAGAATGCTCTATGAGTATTGTAATTATTTAGTATTTGAGATCCATCTAATGCTTTAGAATAAAACTTTATACTGCCTAAGTAACCTCTTAAACCGCTTATTATACCCCCGTAAATTCCCCCCATAAAGTTCCCTTTATCGTATAGTCCATCAGTATATCCACCACCTACCACCCAAGGGGTGAAGAAGGAGTCTAATTTTGGACCATATTTAAGACTCTCTGGGGCGTCTGAATTTACAGAAGTTTGCGAATACTCAAAGCTGTTAGATAATTTAAATGTTGGCAAGTTTGGCATTGTAAATTTTTGAATGCCAAACACATTTGAAAGACTTGATGTCGTTACTCTAGAACCGTCAAAGTAGAATGATATCTCATCTAACTTTGGATTAAATGTTACCCCTATATGACAGAACTGACCTGAGACATTTTTCATATCGGTTGATAGTGGGTGCTTCATTGTATGGTATTTTGTTTTATCCACACAGTCTTCCACTTCGTAGAAAGATCTATTAATTAATCCCGCTGACGAAGCAGTTACTGATTGTGTAGGTGCAATGAAGAATGCTGTATTAGCGACTGGATTATCGCTAGAGTTATTGGAAGCTCCCTGGTCACTCACAATTCTTCTATCGCGGGTGAATCCCATTATAAATCCACGAACAACCTCACTGCCAAAATTATTTGAAATGTATTCCGTGTTACTAGATCCCTCACTTCCTACAAATCCTACGTTTTCGTTAGCTAGAACTAATCGGTAAAGTGAAGACACTCCGTCAATACCGCTACTTGTAAATATATCCGGTACATATGTCCAGAAATCTATTGATGCCCCATCAAAATTATATAGTAAGTCGTTAAATTTTTGTGACTCACTAAGTTTTACAAAACTACCAAGCCCAGACAAAGATGTTGGACTACTACTTGAATGTTTTGTTATTCCTCTAAGATATGGTATTCCTAATCCTCTAGAGAATACTGAATCTGTCCCTTCCGCTACTAATTGAGCGTAAAGTTCATTTGATTCAGATGCTGAATTTCTTACATTAAAGAATGTTGATGATGGATCCTCTACATCTGTGTCCAAGAAATTGTACATAGCAAACAAGCCATCCGTAGTTAAGCTGTTCTCTGTTTGCAGAATTACTGCATCAACAGCCGAGACGCTACTACCATCGTATATAATTGCTCCATCTCCGTTTTCTGGAATAATAAGATGCTCCAGGGAAGAATTCTTCGTATTACCAATCTTTGGGATAATATAATTTGTCTGTAATATTATTGGGAACACAACCCCAGATACATCAGCTTGGCTAAAGGACAAATACTTTTGTTTTTGAATATCTACCGCTAAATTTATACCAGATAAGTATGAGAAGTCGTTGATTGGAACTTCTCCTGGGTTATATATTGTTTGTGTTTGATATAGTTGAGGCAGGGCTACCGCTAATTCTATCTGCTTCTTTCTCTTATTAATTTTTTTGTTTAATGTTGTATTCTCTGAAATTAAAGATTGCTTAAAGTTTAAAATTATCGAGGTGGGGGCAGAGCTTGTCTCTAGTTCTTGTATTTGAGAAGACAGATCGTAAATTCTTTTGTTCTTATTCCCAATTAACTCTTGTAAAAAGCCATCTTTGTCGTAGTATGCTCTAAGGTATTCTTTTTCATTTATTATATCAGGGTCAAGAATAGTGTTAAAATAAGAAGCAAGATCTTTTGTAGAGAATTGTTTCCCACGGCCACCTAGATTAGGATCTTGTATAAACCTCCAAAGATCTTCTTTGTGTAGTAGATTACGTTTTGTGGATAAATAAGTTAAAACAGGCTCTATACCGCTTGTTTGAGAATCAAAGTAGAGACCGTCTTTAGATAAAATAAATTGTCCTATGGAGCTTTTTGGCGGTCCATAAATCAGTCTAAATATTTCTCTCTCCCCCTCTCCCGTTCCGCTAGCTAGCGGTGGGCAATTTTTAGCAGCATATGGAGTATTTACAAATAAAGGGTATAGTTCTGGGCGAAATATTGGCTCCTTAGAAATACCTTTTTCTCTATCCAGAAGGATAGATCTAATTTCATCTGCTTTGGCGGTTGCGTCTTGTATAAAAGATAAGGCAGCCTCTGCCTGTAATTTTTGCGAAGCAAAATTACTCTCAACAAAATCCGCAAATGCTGACGGGTCCATCGGGGTTTCGGCTCCAAGTCCCCTTTCTTGAAGTCTTCTTGATTGTTTAAATGACTCTAAACAATTTTTTATACTGTTTATTGCACCCGCGACATTTTGATAATTAGCATATAGATTGCCAGCAGTCTGAGTTATTGCCTGAGTAATACCTATTAATCCACCGATAGCGGCAACCACATCATTATCCTTAGAAGCACCCAATATTTTAGATAAAAATGAAAATTCTCCATTCTCATCTAAAATTTTAATAGCTCCTAAGGCATCCCTTATCTCGTTAGCTATAGTTTTTAAGGCATCATCAGCTAACGTAACCCCTTTCTCTATACCTTCTAAAAGTGAAGTTAATAGTGGTGTCGGGAGTAACCCCAAAGCATTTGCGGCAAGGTTTAATATACAACTAGGTAGTCCAAAGGAAGCTCCAAGGGCTGCTGTTGGATCACCCCCTGATCCTAGAAGACTGTTAAATAAATTAAAATCAAAAGATACCATTTTTTATTATCTTCCGTAAGCATTTTTTCTGGGAGCGACTTCTGACAAGGAAGGAAGAGCAGTTTGTGTAACACTATTTAGTGTTAGTGGGGTAAGTGCTCCTAAATTAGTGGCAACAAAGCCATAAGCATTTAATTGTGTTGTTCCCTCTACATTAGTATTGATCCCTCCCTTAATATTAACATTTCCTCCAGTAGCCTCAATGTTAATATCCCCTCCAGTAGAAAGTAGATCTATTCCCGATTCCGCCTGCACAGTTACTTTAAACTTTGAAAATAGCTTAATGTCGCCACCTGAATTAATCTGAACAATCCCTTTCTGTGTAGATATAAAAATATTGCTATTGGCTGCATTAGGCGAGGGATTATCCGTAAAGATATTAATATCTCTCCACTTCGATATTAAATTAATATTACCCCACATTAAACCAGGGTCCCCCCCAGTTGAAGACTCTGATAAATTTTTTAATTTGTACAATCCCTCAGAAGTATTTGTTAAAGTTATGTCTCTCCCTTCTGTAACTTGTATTTTATAACTACCATGTCCAACTATACATTGCTGGGTGCCAAAGGTATTTATTTCCATACCTCTTGGGATATACCCCTTAGTTGGATTAGGGGTATAAGGTATTTGGACAGGGCCCCCAAGACATATATAATCCCCTGGGCTGTTCTTAATTATTACTCCGTTTGCTTGTGGGCTATCACTTAAAATTATTTGCTGATTCTTACTACTCTTTAGTTCAACTTGATTTACTATCGGCTCACCTTGAGCGTAATAGTTTTGAATCTTTAGACCAGCATCCTTGTGATTCTTAAAGAACATTGCCGTAGGGTTTCCGAAAGGATCAAACATTTTCCTGTCCGAATATAAAGGGGCGGCATTTCCTTCTATGTCCTTTGATATCTTACCAAGCATCTCCCCATGCCCGACTATTGTTGTTAAATAATAATATTCTGAATTATCTGAGTATACAAGAATTTCTGATCCCACAGTAGGGGGAGCAAATAGTCCATAAAAATATCTTTGATGGTTAGGGGAAGTATACTTAACTTTTATATTTACCGGCCCAGGCAACAGCACAGCATTGATTATATTTTCTGGGTCAAAAGACCTGTAAGGTTCGACTATTGCTTTAAGTATTTCCATAATTACATTCCATAAGAATTTCCAACAGTCTTTAGCAATAGGAACTGAGAGTAGCATTCCTTCGTTGATATAACGTGCTTAAGAGCAGCTATATTATAGATCCCACTAAAGAAGTCTAAATTTGTAGAATTATTTCTAGAGTTAACATTCATAGGAGTGACTTGCTTAGAGAAAACAAAAGCTGGCTTAAAATTTACTAATCTTATATTTGATAAATGAAAGAAAGGCAGTGTTTTAATACTAAGTTTTATTTGTTGAGAATTTAATTGTTTCCAAAGTTCAGCAGCTATGTTCTCTTGAGACAGGCCAAATTCTTTAGGGCTAAACACTACTCCATCCGGCCTTAAAAGTAAATCATTATCGTCCAAAGTTTTAATATCAAAAATAGTAAATAATGTATTAGCTAAATTAAAATAAGCTTCTTGTTTTGAAATTTCAAATCCACCAGTATCTATAAATTCACCAAGAAATGAGGAGACCCGTTCTTTAAATACTCCTACTGTTGAGACCCGTTCTTTAAATACTCCTACTGTTTTATTATCTTGTAATTTACTTGCAGCAATTGAAAGTAGCAAAGCGTCTATATTAATATTACCTTGTGATTTATAAATTAATTTATCAAATCCAAGACCTCCTAAATTTTCTAAAGCATCTAATACTTTAATAACAATATCCTGAGAAATTAATCCTATACCATTTCTTTTTTTAACTTCATTTTCTATTTCTTGCAAGAATTTAAGGCGAGCCGCCGACCTGCTGCCGCCGGTTATAGTTACTAATGCTAAATCTAAATAAGATGGAGATCTAGGTTTTACATTTTTTAATTGTCTAAACAAAGGTAGTTTAAATTCCCCTTCATTCATAAAATCAATTTCTGAGTCTTTAGCTAAATAAAACTGTTGAACTAATATTGTTTTTAACGCTTCTTTAAATCCTACTTTTCTGCCACCTATTTCAAAAGTTTGACTTAATACACCAGACAATAAATTTTTATAAGCATCAAATACCGAACTTAAGTTTAATCCTTGTATATTTACTTTATTGGCATTGTTAGCAACTAAGCTTAAGTATGCTTTTGAAAAGTTACTGTTGATAGCCAATCTAAGCCCATTTAAATATATTTCACTATTTGTAAACTGTATATTCAAGATGTTGGAATTTTTAAAATTGTTTAAAAAGACAGGTATTTCAAATAACTCAAACAATCCGCCTTTAGTTTTAAATAACTCTGAAAAATTAGCTCCTACTCCCCCATCTATTGCAAGCTCATCTAAGTTTGCTTGTTCATAAAAATTAGAACTTGTTTTTCTTTTAGATATTAAACTTATTAAATCAATTCCATAAGTTGGATTTGTAAGTATTTTTGCAACATTAGTATTTAAATTATTGTCTTTTGAATAGAGGGGGTCTTCAGAATCATAAATTTTTAATGTTGGCTCAAATGTATTTTGTAATATGTCTAAGTATTGATCAAATGTAACAGCATTTTCAGATGAGTTTGGAATGTAATTTCTATACAGATACTCACTTATCATTTGCTGAGGCCCAAATACAATACATTTACCAAACCCACTTGGATCTATTGCATCTCCTATTAGCCCCCTCTTCCGCCAGAAGTCTAAGAGCTTTGTATTGTTTTCTTGAAAAATTACAAAATCATCAACTGTTTTTAAGATAGATTTTATACCAACATTTATTTTATTTAACGCTTCGTAGAAATCTGGAAATGAGGGGTTAATACTAGAGTCTTCCTTATTACAAACTAGCATATAACTGTCAATAGCTGATGTTCCGTTATCGTTTTCCTGCTGGGCATCCACAATAGTGGGGGTAATAGATACCCCTGTTGGCTTTTTTAATCCTTGAGATATTACATTAAATTCCTGTGTTTCATTAACTTCTTTTATCCCTAATTTCTCAATATAAAACTTTATGTTTTGATAATTTATTATTGATGGTTTAACTATAAAATCTCCTGGATATAATATATCTTCTACAGACTGTGATTCTCCTAAAGCAGGTAATATACCTATAATATTCTCTTCTGGAGTTTTTGTAATTATTGACAAATATTTTTTAACTAATCTATATAAAATATTTTCTAAAGTATCAACATTATTATTTTTTCTAATAGTTACTATTAGTTTATCAACAGCATCTAGAAATAAGAATTCTCTTTTGAAGTTAGGATCTTCAAAATTAAACTTTAATTTTGGTCTAAATATAGATTCATTAGAAGCATAATACTTAAATGTATATTTTCTTAAACCATTAGAAACATCTATGTTAGTTTTGTTAAGATAGAAAACTAATATATCACTCCAATTAGAAAGCAAACTGTCCGTTCCAAAAGCTACAAAAATTCTATTGTAAACATTAGCGTATTGAAGCAGACTATTCATATCAAATTCTCTTATTCCAACTCTCGTAGAGTCATCTGATATAGTTAAAGATCCTCCTAGCTTATCTTGTTTCTTTACTGGAGTCGTGTTTTTAGCTCCGTCGCCACGAAATGCAGACTGCAACGAGGACTTAACACTGTTTGTAAGATGCATGAACATATTCTGCTCAAAGTTGCCATCTGTATCTAAGAATTCTAATGTTAAGCTAGGGTTATTTTCGTTATCAAAGTTTACGGAGTACTCTAATGATTGAAGATATTTATTGTTCTTCCCAGATATAACTATTGCATCAGGTGCAGAAGGAAGATCCTCTACGTTAATGTATTTATTTCTTAAGAAAAATTCTTTAGCTACTTGAGCATTATTTGTTATGAATACATTAGGAGTAAGAATCTTAGACATATAATTATATGATAGGTAATAATAGCTTATCCCCTACATTTAATTCTTGGAATGGATCTTTAATGTTATTGAACATTACGATCATCCAATCCTTAGTAACAGTCCCATAAAACAAATTTGATATTAAATCAGGTCTGTGGGCGTACCCAGCGGGTATGCGTACTACTTCTACTTTAAAACTTTGAAGAGAGTTTAAATAATCAGCTAAGGCATTTCCATCTGCAATAAAAATGTTTTTTCCTTTGTGACTTACTACCCCACCACCGAGCCTGTAATGATTAATGTATGTCATTGATTTCTTAATCTCCTCTCTGGTTGAGGTTCAATAGGTAAATTTCTATTAAAGTAATTAGGATCTAACGTGTCCCCCCTAGGTGGACCACTTTCTATTATCAATGGTGGTGAATTTGTAAATCCCTCTAATCTTAAAGGTTGATCACTTGTGTATGGGGATGCTTGATTTTGTACCGCTCTCTCTGGGGGTGGGCTAATTGGGAGACCCCTAGTTAAAGCATTAGGATCTAGCGGGTTAATTCCCCTAGATGGATTTGGTATATCCCCCGGAAGTGGAATATTTACAGCAAGACTATCCCCCATTGGAGGGGTTCCAAGAGAATTCATATCAATAAAAGTATTTCGTTCAATTTGTTCCTCAGGTGGTCTTGTTGTTCCTTGATTCTGTGTGTTATATTCGTTATCTCTATCAATAGCGTAAGGATTAACTAAAGTACCAAGTCCCTCTTCTCCAGTATTAAAAATAGTTTGAAGTGAACGAGCACGATTACGAGCGTCCTGTACACTCTCCTCAATTCTCCTCCTTTCTTCTTCTTCTTGTTTTTCCCAAGCCGCCACATTTACAAGATCTCTCTCATACTCACCAAAAGTAGAATTCCAAGGATCCATAGTTCTGTGATTTATGATGCTTTCCCAACCAGTTAAATTTTCTGCTGTGGCTAAGTCATTTTTTACAGTTGTCCAAGGTATGAATTCTCCAAAATTACCAGTTCTATTTTCTGATAAATTCATAGTAACTTCCACTCTTCTTGGATTCATATTTTTTAATTCATAACCATTTTCAGAAACTATTCTTAAATTATAGTTGGTGCAAACGCATGGAATGTTGTTATACATGGTCCCGTGATTTATGTAAATAGTCGGAGGACTTAAACTTGTATTTGAAGAGTTGTTAACAGTAGCAGTCCGTACAACATTTATTAAAAGCATAAAATAGCTTATTGCATTTTTTAAAACTTTCGGTCTCTCTTTTTTAAATAAATTTAAAATTTGAGCTGGATTCTCAAAAACAGGTATTTTTAATGCATTTGTAAACTGTGATAATTTCTCAAGCAAAGAATCCGATGCACTTTTAGGTGGCAAAAAACTATCGTATTGAGATAAGCTTTGTTGATAATAATTTACTCCGTATGAATTTCCAATATCAACTCCCACAGGAGACGCCAACCAACCCGCTGCTTCACTCTGATCCCTGTCTGCTTGAACAGAAAACTTTCTTTTTTCAGCATCTCTCTCACTATAGAAATATCTAAATGAATCTGAGAATTGAGAGTTAAGTCCTACATTATTAATATGATCAATAATATTTGGAAGAGTTATAAAAAACTTTAATGAAAACTCTCTAGATTTTGATCCATGGTATGAGAATAAGTTTCCCGCTCTTCCAAGAAGATCATAAACTCCTAAATTAGGTCTCTGAGACTCAGAGATTTCAATGTTTTCAAGTATTGGAAAATAAAATTCAATTGATCTCTCATTAGATATTTGAGGATACTTGTAATAGAGATAAGATCTCTCAGGAAGTAGTCTTGGGGAAAATAAAGCTTCTTTTTCTCCGTATAACATAGGTTACCTCGGAATACCAAACGAGACTGGCTGTGTCAAAGAACGAGTTGCTATATTGTTATTGACAGATTGAAGTTGTAATACCATTTCTTTCTGAACAGCCAAGGATTCTTTAGACGTTGTATCAGTTTGAGGATTTAATGACATCACCATTGCATTTAAAGAATCCAACAAAGTATTAGTTCTTCTAACTTGAGGAGTTTCTTTATTAGGATCTAACAAGTCGTTAGTTATTCTAGATTGATTTGCTGTGTCATTAGATGCATCTTTTACCGCATCCATAACATCAGATATAGTCCATAAAGCTGTGCCTACTCCAACTATAGCACCTATTGCAGTCCCTAGTCCAGGGGCAACTGATCCTGCAATTGCGCCTGTCGCTGCTCCTGTGGCTAATTTTTTAGCTATTTGAGATATTAAAAATTTAGTACCAAATCCCGCACCTAGAGCTGTTAGTCCGCCCGTCGCTGCTCCAGCCACTCCAACAGCTTTCGATGGAAATTTTTGAACTATTTCTTGGAGAGCTTTTGCAGATCTCTCCATTGAATTAGCATAACGCTCTTGAAATGTTTTAAGTGTGGCAAGATTTTGAGTATTTTCTGTAGTTGCTTCGGAAGCATCTTGTAATGCAGCTTCCACAGATTGGAAAGCTCTGACATTCTGCATTCCTCCAAACAGTTCTGCAATAGAGGCTGCGGCTCTTCTTCCACTAGCTCCAGTCCCATACCCAGCGGTCATAGACCTAAATGTATTATTAAATGTTTTAACTGCTTGAAGAGTTAACTTGGTCTGCTCCTCTTTTGATGCATCTAAAAATTTATTTTGGATATCAAATATACCAGCAATCATTGCTTGCGATTCATTACCAACACCAGTTAAGAACTCTGCAACGACACCTAGCTCTTTAGTAGCTCTGTCTCCAATCATCGCAGCCACTTCACCAAGAGCTTCGGTTGTTTGTGCCCCCTTTCCAAGGAGTGAGGCTGTTTGTACTGATTCGGCTAGCGAGTTTACTGCTTTAAGCATTGTCTCTTGGCTCATTCCGTATGCAACAGCAGTGTCAGAAAGTCTTCTAGACATATCCTGAACTTGAGTTGAATTTAATCTAAGGCTCAGAGAAGTGTTAGCTAAGAACGATTGAAGAGTTTGAGTTCCTTGGTTCGTCAGCTTCATTGTGCTGATTAACCGCAGTGTATTTACATCTAAATTCTTAAAGCCAACTTCTCTTAAATCTAATATCTCACCAGCAAGCTTAGACATTCTAATCCCAAGATTTGGAATGTCCATTTTCTGAAGGGTTGTATTTGTCCCCATTGCCCTGGCTTGAAGGTCATCAACCTTCAAAACAAGTTGTGACATTTGTTTCAATTGACGAACAAATAAACTTTCTACCAACCCTGGTTTATTTCTGCCAGGAACATCAGAATTATCATCGTCTGAGTTTGGGGGTTTAGCGGGGGGTATTACGGGGTTTGGGGGGTTAGCGGGGGGTATTACGGGTGTTATTGGGCTAGGTGCAGAGGGTTTCTGAATAATTTTCCGCCAGTCTTTGAAAAAACTTTGGCTGTTCTTAGCAAAGTTATTAAAGTTATTTTGAAAAATCTTGGCGGGGCCTTTCTGATCATGTAAAATCTTGTTCAACTTCTGAACAGAATTTGCCAGCAACTTCATTTCCCGTATAACTGGGTCTTTTTTTGTAGGTTTTTTGGGTTTTGCCATTTTTATCTACCTTATATATTTATTATTGCCTTTTAATAAGCAGATATACCGAACTTATCTTAGAAATATCTAAAGTTTTAAATGCACTTAGCCCAAATACATACTTTAAAAAGCTTGGCATTAACTTATATTCACACCTATTCTGTTTCTTGTGAAATAACTTTAAAACTATTTTAAATAAGAAAGATTCTTCGTTTAGCTCAAAACAACAGAGTAAATCATTGTTTCTGGTAGACATAAAATTACCTAGTGGCCCCCTCTCAGTAGCTGCAATTAGAACAGTCTTAGCTCCACTTTCAAGATAACTTAACTGCATAATCTCCCCAGGTTTTAAAATTTTTACAGAGTTCGTAAAAGACTTATAGTGATACTTAACCACTTGATCATCAAGATCCTCTTCACTCTCATCAATATATTTCTCTATTTCTGAGGTCTTCTTATTTAATAATGGGATCTTAATCATTGTAACATCTTTGAAATATTTAAAAATATCCTCAAAAAAATTAAAATAGGATACTCTAATATGTATTATATGAGCAATTTAGATATTGATATTGTAGACTTTATTGACTTAATTAACTTTACTTTGAGTGATGAATTTATAAATAAGTGGAGATATAGATTTAGTATAAAATTTATAAAAGAGTTTCAAGATAAGATTATAAAGTCATTAAAAGACAGAAAACCAATAAAAATTGATTCGTTGATCAAATACTTGTCTAAAAGATGTGGATACTCCACAGAGCAAGTATGCAATTTTCTTGAAGCTATAGACGTTAAAATCTATCAACCATTAATTTTGGGAAGATCTTCAGTTTCTTTCTGATTCTTAAGTTTAACTTGCTCTTCAATTCTGGATTCGATTGTACAGTTGTCGTTAAAAGCAGGGCACAATGGCTTATACTCACACCATTCACAGAACTGATTTTGCATAGCTGGGAATTCATCCTTCTTCTTCTTACGAATCTTCCATACCTTATTTATTTCTTTCTCCCTCCACATATTGATAGATGATTGCGGGAACTTAACAGATATTAAATTATCTGTTAGTGGATAGTAGTGAGCGCACCAAATATCACTTATTGGAACTTTGAATTCCTCGGAGACAGCAAAAGCATACCCCATTAGCTGTTTATCCCTGGAAAGGTCCATCCGTGTCTTTTCCTTCTTGGAAGTTTTATAGTCTATAATTAAAATTCCGCCTTGTTGGCCCTTTACGATTCTATCAATGAATCCGTTATATTTAATTCCCTCCGCTAGATCTACGGAGAACTCATGCTCCACTGCCATCGTTTCCCCTAGCCCACCGTTAAACCTTAAAAAGTTACGAAGACATTGAGCAATCCTGTCTTTATAGACAAGAGGCACTTTGTAATCTTTTTTTATGTTTTCTGCTATTTTTTCTAGCTCAGAGATATGATTCTCAGTATGCCCAAGCTCGAAAATTCTATGTATATAAGTTCCGAAGTCCAAAGCATCCTCATTCTTTGATGGGTAGCCAGGAAACTTCCTTATATATCTATAGTCGTACTTGAGCAAACATTGATCTATTACGTCACTTTTTGAACTGCTTAGTCGGTCTATAAACATGATATCCTCAACTTACATTAGAGACTATTTACTTAAAAAGTTTCAGGGAAAATATAAATTAATAAGTGGGGAACGAGAACTTACGATACCATCGCTATTTTTGGATCACGATCCTAAGCGGCATATGTCCATAAATCTAGATAGCGGACTATGGCAGTGTTTTAAATCTGGCGAACGTGGTAACTTTCTGCATCTTTATGCAAGACTGGAGAATATCACCTATAAAGATGCCTATAAGCGTTTTCTGGTCGAGGAATTCTTCTCTGAGCCAACGGAGCCAGTCCTCCCTGATGATTCCGTAGAGAGGCTTCCAGAGGACTTCTCGCAAGCATACAGTAGGGTAGATATATCCTCATTCAACGAGGTTAATAGTGCAGCATCATTATTTATAATTGATAGGCGTATTTCTCAATACGGAGACTTTTATTATACAGCAGAGGGTCCGTATCGTAACCGTCTGATAATACCTTATGATAACGGAAGGAATGTCTACTACTTCCAGGCTAGGTCACTTTTTGGGCAGGAACCTAAGTATCTTAATTTTAAAGGAATTAAATCTTCCTCTATACTTTTCCCATTCAAATACGACAGCAATGACCCGTTGTATATTTGTGAGGGTGCCATAGACGCAATATCATTACAATTAGCAGGATTCAACGCAACAACCACTATTTCATGCCATGTTTCCAAATCTCAATTGGAGCAATTAAAATACTATCAAGGGAAAATTGTAGTTGCTTACGATAACGATAAAGCCGGATCAGTTGGTCTTCGTAACTTTGAGATTTTACGAAGACATATGAGGATGCAATCAATCTATTACTGCTTTCCCCCTAATAAGTACAAGGATTGGAATGAAGCTTGGGTAGTGGATCCAACTTCTATACTATCTTCTCTTAAGAATGCTAGATTGTTTGAGATGAACGAGTGGGATATTATGTCAGAGTTAAATACATTGGATCTGTAATCAACACTTCGTTAAATAAGGAGTATTTAGCTCTAATGGCATAAACTCCACGAGTGGAATCGAAGTTCCCGGCAGTGACTTGAGAATGTGTTGATAATGTCTCTGTATTCCATTGGAAAATCATCACATTATCTGCGCTCATAAAAGTGTGAGCAGATGTGTCTGCGAAACTAGACACAGTAACCTTAGCTGGGAGATTGGCGGCTTCGTTCACTTTTACAATCTCTATTGATCCATTTGTAATTACATTATCTCTAAGTAGATTCTTTATTGACTCGTCTATTCCAATATTTTCAACAACAATATTAGTAGCTAGTTTTAGATCTACTTTTGATCCTAGCGTTACTTTGCTGTTTATTAGCCTAGTCTTGGCTTTTAGCATCAGAGGTTCAGTTAGAACTGTAAATCCCCCCTTTCTGAGCTTAAATTCATTGATTACAATCTGAAGCTCAGATCCTTCTGCCATATTTATGGTCCAGATGTCATTATAATCTTTTGTTGACTGGGCATCATTTGCTATCTGTTCACTAAGCCCATCAAGATTTATAACACCTGAAAGATTTATAGTTCCATCAAGAATAACAATGTATTTTCCAACACCAGTTTTAAATATACCGCTGGCTGATTGCCCCCCAGTATAGTTTGAAACATTGAAACATACATTGCTAGTATCAGCGGAGGAGTTGCAGAAATTCATAAGAATCTGACCACTGACATTTGGAGTATCTATTAACTGTGTAGATGATCCAAGAAGTGAATTTGGATATAAGTTGTCCGATCTGGCAAAGATAGTGACTGCGCTGATTTGATATGGGTCAGCGTATTGTCCATCTAATAAAAAGAAAGCCTGTAATCCGACCTTTTCTAGCACAGATGGTCGATTATTTCTTTCACTAATGTATATGTTGTTCAAAAGCATTTTTCTGAGCTTCCAGATCTTTTGTGTATAATTTTAAAAACACCGCTCTTTCGAGCTTTGTCATAGACTTAACATCTTGATAAGTAAAACTGCACTTACTTACCAGTATGTAGGCTTCTAGGAGCAAGTCCTCTATGTTTATTTTGGATGTTAAGTCACTGAAAAAAAATTTTCGTTGATTGGGACAGTCATTAACGACTCCCCCCCACACTCAGAACAGTGCAAAATAAACTTAGGGTCGAGGCCAAGGTCAGTCCGCAAGATATTATTTAAAATAAATTTAATATCACGAATATGCATCCTTGGGATGGCTCGGCTAATAAAAACTGGATCTGAGGTTCCGTCTAGCTCAACAACAAATCTCCAAATATTATTATAGATCTGCTCTTGATTGTTTAAAAATTGCTCATCAGATACCCGTGGGAACCTTACCTTAGCAGTTTTTTTAAGTTTAGGTAAAGTTATTTCTCTAGGGTCAAGTATGTCTTGTGGTAGGTAATTTACTACCAGCTTATTTAAATCAATGTTGATATCAGCTTCAGCAGAACACTTAGGGCAAACTACATGGGCTGGGTAATTCTCGCCATAGGAAATTTCTCTTATTTTTAATAAAATTAATATTTTATCTATTAAAAGTAAGGAATTTGTATCGAATCCTTTAACGCATTTTGATAGCAGTAAATTTACCGGGTTTATGCCACTCCTTACGCTAGTTGATAATTGTTTTTCGTCTTCAAACTTTATTGGGCTGATTACTATCTCGGCTCTCTTGCTAGGGTAAAATCTACCTTCTGTTGGTAGTTTAATTATAACATCTGTCTCTACTGGAGCGTCGCTAAACAGACTGTCTATTCTGGCATCTCTATCAGGTTGAAATTTATCTAAGTTTGACATATAATTCCTATATCTACTATTATAGTAGGTATGAAAATTAGGGTAGGTATTATAGACTCCTTAATAGAGACTGATAACCCACAAATAATAAAAATATTATCTGATAAATGGGCTTTCCCTGTGCCTGGGCATCAGTTCACTCCAGCGTATCGCCGTAGGGGGTGGGACGGCAATAAGAGGTTTATCACTCCTGCTGGAAGGTTCAAAACGGGACTACTTCCGGCTATCCTAGAAGATCTTGCCAAGATTAACTGCAAACCTGAAATAGAGAGAGAATATCCTTCCAATGACAGTAAAAAATTTGCAACAAGTATAAAAGAATTTAATCTATTTGACTATCAAGAAAAAGCAGTTAAAGATGCAATAAAGTCTGAGAGGGCTTTAATCCTGTCCCCAACTGGGTCTGGGAAGACACTAATTCTAGCCTCTATGCTTACAGCTTTTCAGGATAAGAAAGTAGTTATCCTGTTTGACGAGCGAAGCATTCTTATACAGACGTTTGATTATTTGACAAAGAAATGTGGTTTCAAGGATATTGGGATTAATCTCGGCGGTGATCACAAGAACGGCAGAATAATGCTGTCAACCGTTCAAAGTATTGAAAAGATATTTGACAGCCATTTAAATGAATCGGAGGTGTTGATTGTTGACGAAGTTCATAAATTTTGTCGTGGCGAAATTTCCATTGCTGCAATACAGAGTTTTCCAAATGCTAGCTACCGTTTCGGATTTACCGCTACTATTCCAGATGATACCATTGGTCAGTTAACTTTGCGCGGTGCATTCGGTAGTATTATTACAACTAAGACTACTCAGGACTTGATTAGTGAGAAAAAATTAGCCAAGCCGGTTATCCAAATTATAGAATATAAAGACGATCTGTCTGAGCAGGACATGAAAGATTCTTACATAAATCTGTACGAAAAGTTCATTGTAAACTCAGACAAACGTAATCGTCTTATTATTGATCTTGCATCAAAGATATCAGACAGTAACCATACAGCCAAAGTTTGTATCCTAGTAAAGAACTTAGCGCACCTTGAGATTCTTAGACTCGCCATCCCGAACTCCTACACTCTTGAGGGAATCAACTCTATATCAGAACGTAAAAAGGCTATCAAAGGATTTATAAAGTCTAAAAAGGCAGCTTTTTTAATAGGAACCAAAGTATTGCAGACGGGGATTAATATCGAGGAGATCTCTCACCTCATCAATGCCAGAGGACTAAAAGATAAGATTCCTACAATTCAGGGGCTTGGCCGTGGTATGCGTAAAATGGACGGTAAATCATCCGTCATGGTGTACGACTTTATGGATGAAATACCATACATGAACGATCACTCCAAGCAGCGAATCAAGCATTACAGAAAAGAGGGCCATGAGATTAATTGGATAAAATTATGAAACCAGCAAATATTGTTTTAGATTCACTTTACAAGTTTACACAAACTCAAAAGAACAGCATGGATACTGTTTGCACTGATATAATGTCTTTAAAGGAAAAGCAAATTGGATTAGATACATTTAATACTTTAAACAATGCTATTAAAGAGTTAGAAGGCATTAGAGACAATATAGTTTCTAGACTTTTATCATCTATGAAGCGTGGAGATATGATTAAAGATTAAATTACTTTACTCCCCAATAAATTTGTGATGGAAGATTACCTGAATCAACGTCAACTTGCAATACATAAGATGTATCTGGTGTGCCAGTGGGGACTTCTAACCAATACGGGAGTCCGGTTTCATTAATAGGATCATTCAATAATACAGCAGGATTCGATGGTTGACCTAAATTAACAATATTAGTTCCATTGTAATAAAATAGATCTCCTGTTGCTAAAGTGCTTGGTACAGCACAAAACTTTCTTCCAGCGGTCGTGAACGAGGTCGAAGCAGTTAAATCCACTCCACTAAAATAAATTAATACGTTAGATCCTGTTGATTGATTTGCTATTGCTTGAAGAGTTGCATCAAGATTTACATAAGTAGTTGCAGATATAGTTGTAGCACTTAAAGATGAGACTCTGTAATTAGAGTTTGCATAAGTTCCACCACCGGCTGATACAAAGTTATTTGAAAGATTTGGGGCAACATGGCCTGGGACCCAGTTTGATAGTGTATCTCCTTGCCAAACTCCTGAAGTACCATTCCAAGTAAGAGGGCTGCCGTCTTCCATAAATGAGAAATAAGGATCACCTGAAACAGTTGTAGATCTTTGTACGTTATCTAGGTCACCTAAATCTATATGGTCTAACTGAACTTGACCTGTACCATAACCAATTCTTGCAGATTTCCATTGTGAATTTGAACTATTCCAATATAATACATGGTTGTTCGATGGGTTTGGAACATTAACATCGAATAAATTATCTAAAGTAGTACCTGTGGTAAAAAAAGTACCAGTAGCCACAGAATTTAGAGGATCTCCTCCGTTCCCAACTAAGAAGTGGTTTGCTGTAAATGAAGTTTGTCCAGTTCCACCGTAAGTAACTGACAATGGAGTGTTTTCTATTGCTATAGTTCCAAGTTCCAGGTTATTTCTCGCTTGTGCCGTACCCGTAGCCCCAGTTCCACCGTTAGCAACTGACAATGGAGTGTTTTCTATTGCTATAGTTCCAAGTCCCAGGTTAGTTCTCGCTTGTGCCATACCCGTAGCCCCAGTTCCACCGTTAATAACTGACAATGGAGTGTTTAGACTTAAGATATTAGCAGTTAAGGTAGTTCCATTAAATGTTAAGTTACTATCTGAAGAATATCTTGTTCCATTATAATATATTACTCCATTTGAATTTGGTGTAGCGGTTGCGTTAGTCCCACCTTGCTCTATTGTAACAACATTTGCAGTTGTAAGTAAAACTCCAGTTCCTTGTAAAGAAGTTACATTTATTGATGTCGGATCTACCCCCCCACCAGGACTGTATGTATAACCATTAATGCTAGTTACATTTAAACTATCAATAGCCAAATAATTCGATTCAGCAAGTCTATATGGGATGCCAGTTTCACTGTCAACGTGAAGAATAATAGGTCGTGGATCGTCTTTTGGCCCAATAGTCATAAAATTATTGTGATATATGACTTTAGAAGTTCATATTAAAATATTAATAATTCTACTTACTTTTTTTCTTCTTTGTTTTAGCTGGTGGCTCCTCATCAGCAACCTCTTCATCTTCTTTGCCGTCTTCCTCACCATCTTCCCCATCATTGTTAGAGCCTACGTCAGCGTCACCATTCTTAGTATCTATTGGGGGAATTTCGTCTCCATCCCCATCACCAATTGGAGCCTTTTTATTTCCGTCGCCTTCATCTTTCACATCGCTCTCTTCCCCTTCGCTGCCATCAACTCCCATATCAGACTTAAGCATGGAAATAAGATCTTCTAATTCTCTCATGTTGTCGATAAGATCATCCTTCTCAACAAACTCGGCTTCGTCATCGTACCCATCAAGATTTCCTCTATCTTTTTCAGCTTCGCCTTCCATGTCTTCGGCAGCCTCTTCTCCTTGAACTTCAGCAGCGGCGTCCTCTGCGCCCATGGCAGGCATTTCATCAGATTTCTCATCGTCTTCGTCAGGCATTATTTTCATGCCCGCGTCTTCTCCTCCATCGGGCTCATACTGACCCTCCCCTTTGGGTATTTCCGAAGCCATGCCAGCCGCAGCAGGGGGTACTTCGCCGCCCGCAGCCTCTCCACCCATTCCGGCTTGAATCATCTTCAGGACTTGTCCAATCTTGCCAAGATCGTCAGCAACCTTGTCGAAGTTAAGATAATTCATTAGGCTTGTTTCATGAAGAATAGTGTCATACTCGCAATCCTTAAAAACTCCATCTAAGAAGTCTGAGACATCAATAGCCTCTACACCATTCTTATTTTTAAGTGAATCAGAAAATTCATAAAGAGTCTTCTTAAGAACTGAATTCTTTGGGCTAAGTTTGCCAAGGGACTCAAATATTACAATGTGAGTCTTTACAAGCGAATCAAAAGTTGGAATGTCAGTTAGGTTCTGAACATTGACACCATATTTCTCATTTAATAGATGAGTGACATAATCCTTAACTGGCTTCTTAAATTCAAATACCTTAGCAGAAAATTCCTTGATATCTTTGGATGGCACAGCCTTAGTATCAACAAGTAGATCTAAGTTATTCTCAACAAGGTTTGAGATTTGCTTCTTCGTAGCCATAGCAAAATATGGAATATCGACAATTATCTCTGAGAGAAGCTTCATTATATTTTCATCTGATTCATAGATAAAGGCTGGAAGCTTCTGAACTTTATCATTTGTCAGCCAGACGGTATCTAGCTTCGATTTAGCCTCGACAAGCTCCTTAGTGATTAGCTCGTGCTTGCAGAGATGATCATACAGCGTGTGATTTACAGTCGCTGGAATTTCGTAGTTCTTACTCTCAGCAAGAGAAGCATAAGTAATTTTTGGAGTATTAAATGACTTTGAAATTACTGATGAAAGCTTTATTGTGTTTCTTATTTCTGGAATATTTATAAAGTTTGAAGATTCCCTAAGGAGTTTAACAAGATCATCCTTCATCTCAATAAGTCTAATAAACTCTTCTGATGAAACAATTTTAGTGCGCTCATCAAATCTTTCTATTTTAGAGATAAGTCTATCTTTTACTCTATCAAAGTGAAGTCTAGTCTCCCACAGACCTAGGACAGAATCAAAACTATCTTGTACTTTGGTTAGATCATTCTCAAGCATATCTGCAAGAAATTCACTAACTTTTTTGTCAACTAACTTTGAGTAAATTTCTTTATCCTCAAACAAAGTGGCATCTTCAACAGTAATATTATTTAATTTAAGAGCCTTTTTATCGAACTCGCCACGGATGGCTTGTCCCGACTCAGTTAAATAAGTTACAGTGTTATCTTCTACGTTGAATATTTCAACATTCTCCCGCAATGAACGAGCGAGATAATCACCTAGTTTTATTAGGTTTAGGAAAGTCTTATTACGCGACTCAAATAAGTTAGTTAACATAAAAACCTTTTATCACAAGTATCTAGGGATTTTTAATACTTAAATTTTAATTAATTCCCTTTGAATAGCTAAATCTTTAACAATTTTAATTGCTTCTTCGCTTAAGCCCTCACTTAACATTAATTTAGTTAAGTTAGTGTAGTCCGTTTCTTCAACTTGAGTAGGGGGAATATTTTCCGCAGACTCCTGACCACCAGCCTCCCCAGGTCCAGGGCCAGCCCCAATACCGCCAGGAGGAGGACCACCGGGGGGCATACCACCAGCCATGCCGCCCATCCCAGGAACGGAACCCATTGGAGTACCGGGGGGGAGGTTAGAAGCAATCGCTCCCAAAATCGGGTCCTTAGACTGTTCCTCAAGTTTAGTTTTAATTTCATTTATTTCCTCATCATTCATTTGATAATAAGTCTTGTAGATATATTCTATTGGGAATATATTAAGACCTTTAACGGCTTGAACTAAGCGAGCTTTCTGCTCATCTATATCCAACTGTCTCTTAGCAGACATATCGGAGGGTTCAGGAAGTTTAATCTTTAACTTTGAAACCGATAGCGGTGGAAAACCTTTAACAAGAAGATGACGTTTAAGTATTGCTTCAAGTCCAATTTCAATGCATTTCTGCACACGAAGAATCACTCTAGCAAACTTAACATCAAGCTGACTCAAATTAGCCTTTCTTTCAGGTGATTGATCTTTTTCAACAATGTAATCTTTTGGAATTTTTAAAGTTGCTAAAAGCTTGTCTCTAAAGTACTTAACATCATCAACTTCTCCAAGATTTTCAGCACCTTTGAGAGTGTCTATTTTTGTTCCAGACCCCTTTCCATTTACAGCAACGAAAAAATCCTCGTCCTGTGATAGTGGATTAAATCTAGCATCAATTTCTCCAGTTGTACGATTAAAATACTTCTGCTTTTTAAATTTACCTTTTTGCATCTCAAGGTAATGTTCAGCTTTAGAAGCTGGGAGATTTCCAACATCAACGTAGAATATCCTTCTTTCTGGGGCGCGAGATAATCTGTAAATTAACATCGCGTCTTCCATCATCTTTAGTGACTTATAAATAGAGCGAGCAGCGGAAGCAATAGATTTACCATATGGATAAAAGGTTGGGTTAGATGTAAACATTCTAAAGTGTACAATCTGATTCTTGTCAAGTGGGACTACCAATCTTTGACCAGTTACTGATCCCATTTTTCCAAAAATTGTGTTATCAGCTTGCATTGGAATTTCTTGCAAAAAGTCTGTAAGAATTCCAAAATTATTTTCAATTCTATAAATATAGTTTGGATCTAAAATTTTTATTTTCTGAATTCCACGCTTAATGTTGTCAACATCTACGACAAGCTCTATAAAACAATCACCATACTTAACTGTGTTTCTAACTATATCCCAAATAAAAGTTGTAAGAGAAATATCCTCAAAAAATGTCTCCGATTCTTCTTTAATTAATTGATCGCTAGATTCTATTTGCAAATTAGATCCATCAAGATTCTTTTGAGTTGAATCATCAGCATAAATATCGAATGCAGCAGCCACCTCAGGATAACTATCCATATCCTCAAATTCTTGGTATCTACGCTTACGCTCTATTTCTTCTTCATTTACTGGGATTAACTGAGTAGATTTAAACGGTGATATACTTCCTACAGCAGTTCTTCTTAGGATAGTATCGCCCTCTAAGGGGTGTGGGTCGGAAGGCTCTATTTTAAGTGGAGTAGTTCCATCCTGATCAATATCTGGTTTGGGACGCCCAGTTAAAAATTTAGCAAAGAACTTACCAGTGCGGCCTATGGGATAATACCATGATCCGAACCAACTTGATATACTCCCACGGCTGGGACTGAATTCAGTATAACCTTCGTTTAACTTAGTAGCCATTTAAGATCTTCTTCGTGTATTAAACCACCTGGAGTTCTAATAACATATTTAGACTGGGAGATAGGCATAATAAATTTATTATCTTCATTTGGTCTATGGCTAATCATAGGTGTGTGGGTTCTTAATTCATTAAAACCATGTACCGCTAACGCTAAAGAGATAATTAAATCATCGTGGCAGTTAACATCTGCTGTATAACGACCAGATTCATCAATAATAAAAGTTAAAAGTTCATCTACTGTTCGCTCTGAGTTTAATTTAATTTTATTTAACCTTATAGCCTCATCCATATTGACAAGCATTTGTCGTCGATTAACATCCGCAACCTGTATCCCCGGCTCATGCTTATCGTCCATAAACAAGTTTTCATACTGCTCAATCTCCTTAATCTGATAGATTAAGTTGTGCCCAATTAAGTTACGCTCTGGAATGATATAAGCTGTGTTGTATTCACGAGCGATTTCTACAAGAATTCTAGCAAATTCATTAATTGGTGTTCGATCAGATTTAAATTCAGCTACTTGCTCACCATTATAAAGATTGATTATCTGCGCCACCGAGGAGTCCAAGCCTCGACCAATAGAAGTATCCACGCCAATAACGTAATCATGATTAGGATTAGGAGCATTCCATATACGAAGACGGTTGTTATAGCGTGTTGAATAATCTTCATTGATTTGCTCTTTTAATTGTTTAAGTATTTCCCCATCTATAAATGTATCCCCAGTTCCAAGGAATTCAGCTTCGTATTCTTGAAGCCATTCTTTGTGACTAATAGATCCTCTTGTTTTAACTTCCCACTCATCTATACTAACTGGTGGGTCTTGTTCCATCAATTTCTCGTACATCTTTTCGTAACCTTGATGACGGAAATACTGTGGATGATCTTTCCAGTTGATATCAATAGCGTGGAATGAATTATCTCCCCGTATAGCCCCAGTGTATTGTTTGTGAAACCAATTACCTACACCATTAACAGTAGAAAGAGCGATAACCGAACCGCCAGTAGAAATGATTGGAAATGCAGCGGTCCAGATTGTATCAATGTTCTCAATAAATGCCGCTTCATCTAAAATCAACAACGAAGCAGCAGCGGAACGTCCTGATTGTTTTGATGAAGACTTAGATTTGATCTCTGACCCATTAGAAAATTGCATAGCATGGGCTGAGTCTTTAACAACTTTAGGCTTAAGCCATTCTGGAAGCTCGTCATAGGCAGTCTTAATTCTAGATAAAACTTCCATTGACGCATCATCATCCTTAGATAGAATAACCACTTTATAATGTGGTGTAAACATACACTTCCAAAGTGAGAAAGCAGCAACTAAGGTAGTGCATCCAGCCTGTCTAAACTTTCGGAGAATGTTAAATCTGTTAGATTTAAATTCATTTATAAGTTTACGTTGAAATGGATAAAGATCAAATTTTACAAGCCCAAAAATAGGGTGTACTACTTTAATATAATTACAAATAAAGTGTATCGGATCTTTCCTACATTTTTCAAATTCTACTTTAATTTTATTTAAATCCATCTATTATTCCAATATATGATATATGCTATAATATGTAGCAGGACTACTAAACCAAGTAAAACACTACCTAAATTACTTAATTATTTGATAGAATCAGGTATTAAGTATCATGTTTCATACGATGCTAACTCAATGTTTGAGGGCTATCAGGCTGGGTTAGATATCCTTAGTCCAGGCATGGAAGATATAGTAATAATGTGCCATGACGATATTGAGATATTGTCTGATCGCACCCTATTTAAGAAAATACTAGAAGAAAATCTTTCAAATAAAAATGTTGGATTTATAGGTCCAGCAGGAACTACATATCTCGGATCAAATGCTATCTGGTGGGACATTAATAGACGTACTACGGGGTTGCACAGCGGGTTTGTATTCCAAGGGGATAACTACAACACAATGACCCCTAATTATTTTGGCTCGTGTAGAAATGTTGTAGTATTAGATGGTTTGTTTCTAGCTGCTAGAAAAGAAACACTTGACCAGATTAGTCTTAAAAAACCAAAAGAATTTCCAACAAATTGGGACTTCTACGATCTATACTATACCCTCTCAGCCTACGAAAAAGGGTTCACTAACAAAACTGTACCAATTGTTATTTTACACAATTCAAATGGCTATATGAGAAATACTTGGGAAGAGAATCGTATAGCCTTCTGCAAAATGTTTAGACTCCCAGTAGGATGCAAATAATGTTTGAAATTTATTCTTTACTTGTGTTTATTCTCGCTTGCTATGGTGGGGCAGTATGTATTTGTTTTAGCAGGCTACTTCTACCGTTACGCCTTTGGTTAACTTACAAAACTTATCATATAGACGAGGAAGGAAAGATGACCTCGGCAGTACTTAGAAGTAACCCAGTGTTTACTTTACTTAGTAAATTAGTTCATTGCCCGTTGTGCGTTGGTTTTTGGTTAGGTATTCTATTTAGTGTCTTTCTTTATAGCCATTGTTACCATATAGCCAGTTTTAGCATTTCATGGTTGCGACTCACGGCTGCTAACCCCTTTATTTATATTTTCGATGGGTTTCTTGGAAGTTCCTCAGCATGGATATTGCACCTTCTCTTTCGCAATCGAATGGAAGGTGCTTAATTCAACATCCGCTAGAACAATGAGTGACAGGACGCAATCCGAACTGTAACTTTATTAGCATAAAATAATCCTCCTATAAGTATTTAGCCAAAACTATGTTTATTAAGTTATTTTTTTAATTTATTCTATAATTTAGCATGGAACAAAAGACTTACTTCCTTGATATTGATGGATGTATATTTAAGCATCACGACAATTTTTTAAATGGTATTCATACCGTAGAACCATTAGAGGGAGTGCAGGAAAAACTTCTTGAGTGGCATTGCCAAGGGGATAAAATTATATTGACCACCGGACGCCCAGGAACAACCAGAAAGTTCCTAGAGAATCATCTTTTCTTGAACGGAATTATATACGATCAATTAATTATGGATTGTGGCCCTGGGGTCCGAATCTTAATTAATGACATAGATCCAAAAAATCCTGATATTATAAAGGCTAAAGCCATAAATATAACTCGTAATTTAGGAATTGGAAAAATATAATGGAAACTTTTTACATACTTTTTACACTAGCTTGTATGTTTGTAATCTACGACGTAATAATGTACGGTAGATTTACTGAAATGGAAAAAAAAATAGATTACCTTGCAAGAAACTTATTTAAAACTGAATTAGATCTAAATAATAAGATAGAGAAAGTTCGTGAGGAACGTAAAGGATTACTATGACGAATAAAAATTGGAATACGACTAACGCCACAACCGAATACATTAATATCGACGGGGATCGTATCCCAGTTAACATTGAAGGCATTTTGTTCTTGAATAATAAGTATAAAGCTCTAGAATTGGACTATAGGAATCTACTGGAAGACATCCACGGGCTTGAGCACGAACTTAAATCCTGTAAGAATAATAATAATTTTAATAAATTTCAACAGGATTATTTTATTTTAGACAAAGACGGTGAATTATGACTAAGTATGGAAAAAATGATTTCCACGGAGATGATGACATTGGAAAGGACGAAGACGAGTTTGAGTTTATGGAAGAAGACCTTTACAAAGTTATAAGTAATATGAAAAACTGCTCCGATATGCTTATGGCCTGTGACACTGAGGAGCTTTGTGAACATTATAAAATGTTATTTCCTGCTGTCAATGGTGTATATGTAATATCCGAGTCCAGGCTTCAGCATCTCAATGCAGAAATGATTAACATTACTCTTCGGCAACTCGTCAAAAAGGACCTCGTAGAAATGTCTTGGTCGGAAATTAAAAATGACTTTGTTTTTTCTCTTAAAGAAGACGCAAGTGGACTCTAAAAAAGGAAAGCCAGTCGCATTCTTTGACTACGCTGCTATGAAGGAGGTAGTAAACCTCATAGTTAAAAATAACCCAGCGGCATCAAAGCTCCCTGTTACGTTTTTAGGAACTCCGCATGAGTATATAACCATGCAAATCATAAATTCCATAGAGTTTCTTTTGTCTAACTCAAAGGCATCAACCTCTGGAACCTTAGGATTCTATGTTATATCCCAGGACGAGTTTCAGTGCATTAATTCCATAACGGGGGAAACCGACAGATGCATTTCAATGAATATCGTATACGACCCATACTCTTGCTTTAATGATGAGTATGTTTTCTACCGAGATAAAAAAATGTGGCGCGACCTAGCTAAAGAATGAGAAAAAGATCATATAAGTTTATAACACACAACGGTCGCATTAAAGTTTATGTTGACGGTTATGTTATGTTTACTTTTAACCAGTTAGATTTTAAAGGTTATTACGCTTACAAAGACGATGAAAACCTCTACGGTTTAGACATCTACCTTATGAATGATAAAGGCAGTGCCACAATCATGGAAGTTTACTTCAAAACTAAGAAAACTTGGTTAGATATCCTAAAGTTGTTAGATAAGAATATGTAACTATGGATACAAATCAACCATTTGATCTGTGGATAGCATTCTTTCTAATTATAATGTATATTGTATACGATGCACTTTATGCAATATACTATATGTTCCTAGAAAAAAAGAAACCCCTCTCAGCCGCTAATACTGCCTCTGCTAT